>Ga0187833_10000415_pt1 | contig 49172 bp, 69 predicted proteins | sample ETNtaG_37_FD_167968 | JGI IMG/M metagenome (GOLD analysis project Ga0187833, IMG submission 167968) | Marine microbial and viral communities from oxygen minimum zone, Eastern Pacific Ocean - ETNP2014_SV_400_PacBio MetaG (Illumina Assembly) | ecosystem: Environmental > Aquatic > Marine > Hypoxic...
AGACACTTCAGTCCAAGCAGACACGGTCGTTATTCCCAAAGAACTCAACCTTCCCACGGCAGGCGAGAGAGTGCCCACCTTTGGTAATACAGGCATCGCAAGAATCTCCGACGAGAAAGGCAACCCCGTCTTCCTCAAGGACGGAGAGGTTCTTGGAGGAAAGATCAACGACAAGGGAGTGTTTGAGGCAGACAAGACCAAAGCAGAAGAGCTAGAAAACGCGCAAAAGGCTATCCAAGCAGAAAAGGACAAAGCAGCAAAAGATCCCGAACTCGCCAAGAAGCTAGCACTAGAAGAAAAGTTCAACGCAGAAGTCGTACGCGGAGAAAGAGGCATTAGCGATGTGTTCTCCACCGTACGAAGAAGGACTGGAGGAAGCGGATTCTTAGCAGGCAGAGCTTTGAAGAAGTACGAAGAGTTCAAAGGACTAGGACAGCTAGGAAGCTTCTTTATTGGAGATGAAAAGATACAAGAACGAAGGGACAGACTCATAGATTCCTTCTGCCTATTCGGCGGAGTCAGCACGTGCTTCAGATCCGCATTATGTGATGAAAAACTACCTTCAGACAGCATAGCAGGTAAAGACATCCTCTTCAGTGTCTCACCAACAGGAGAAGTAAAGTCAGTAGCCTGGATCTCTGCCAGCAAAGGACAAGCCTTCATAGACATAGGAGATGATGGTTTAGGAACCGCACTAGCGCTCTACAAAGTGGAATATGGTGTCAGGAACAGCATCAACGACAGACTAGGATACAACATTGTCTTCTTCCCAAGCACTAGGGTGGCGGACCGCACCCCAAGAAACTGGTACATTAAAAATCGAGAGCTAGAACCTGGACAGAACGAACAGTTCTCCGGCACCACAAGTCTCCTCAAAAACTCCAACACCGACTACGACCGAGTATGCATCGCCTTCAGCACGGGCATCCGCAACCGAAAGGGAGACAAGGTCAGCAAGCAATGCACCAAGATAACCTCCTTTGAAGGACCACCACAGAAATTCAAAAATCCTAACGAAACAAAGGATTCACCTGCCCAAGGACCACTAGGCGCAGGCGGAGGACTCATCCCCACCTTTAGCGGCGGAGGAAGCAGCACATCCTCCTCAGGACAGCCAGCACTCAACGACGGAGGCGCCATATGAAATCCCACCTAACCAAAATAGTTAGTGCCATTCTTATAGCCATAAGTGTGTTGTTATGGACAAAAAACACACTATTATTCACTTTACTCGCGTTAGGAAGCATCTGGACATTGTTCGCCAGCCAAACACGAGCCAAAAAACTCTTAGACGGTATAGTTAAGTGGGAAGGCAAGAAAATCCTATTAACGGGCTTCTTTGACATGATCAACGTCGCACTCTTAGTTTTGGTAAGCAAAGCCATAGTATTCATCTACGACACCATCATCCGAAAGCCCTTGTTCGGCAAGCTAGACCTCACTACTGCTGGTTTGGCCAACGCAGACCTTGCCAGCGCACAACTCCAGCTCAGCACCAACTTCATCGTCTACAGCTTCCTCACCCTCATCATAGCCTGGGCAAGCCTACTCATTGTGTACACAGCAACAAGAAGGTACACTTGGCAAGTGCTCGCCAAACAACAACCATTCAAGCAATCCATAAAGTTCATGCTAGCATGGTTCGCCATCTTCATCCCTATATTCCTCTTAGCAGCCTTCCAGAAGGCTCCAGCAAACCAATTCGGAGTCATATTCGTGGGGGCATTGTTCGCACACCTAGTAACCATAGGCATGGCCAGCTTCTTCACCCATGGAGGCGTAGGAAGAGCGATACGCCACGCCTTCAGCCAAGGAATAGTGGGCATAGCAAACTTCATAACGCCCTATACCTACCTCTTAGCAGCTTACTACATTATAGGCAACCTTTGGGGCATACTAGGCAGTCAATTAAACCTAGGCAGCGCAGCAAACATAGTATTTATGGTACTCTTCCTAGCATGGGCAAGAGTGTATGTGGTGAGATTCTTGCTTGATGAAAAGAGAATTTAGGGCTTACAAATAAGAAAACGACCTTTTTTAGGGATTACGTTGGGTGTCTACACTCTAAAAAAATGTAGTCACCTAAGATCTTTTCTCAAATGTTTGTATTCCTTCAAAAGGAGATCAATAGTGGGTCGCAGGTTGCTTTCCTTCTGGTACGCTTTCAATGACGCATAGTATTCCTTTCTATTGTGGAAGTGAATGCTTACAGGGGGTAGTTTGTGCTTAAGCAAAACAAAATTCAACAACAGTCGCCCCACTCTTCCGTTTCCATCCTGGAACGGATGGATGTTTTCGAATTGGTTATGGACAACTGCTGCCAATAGGAGGGGATTATGTTTGCTCTTGTTTTCCTTGTACCACGTCACCAATTCTTGTAGCAAGCCTACTACGCGGTTGGAGGGAGCCCCCATGTGGATGATGCTACCCGTACCGTCACGTATGACTACTTCTGTTCCCTTAGGACGGAATCTTCCAGCGAAGGATTTAGAGTTTTTGAATACGATTCGATGGAGTTTTTTCATTAGCCCCACCGACAGGACTTCTTTGGTCTTCCTCACTGTTTTTAAAGCTTCAGCAACGCCATACGCTTCGGCGATGTCATATTTGGGCTTGTCTGGCCACACGTTTTTTTCGAGAATGCCTGCTACCTCTCGCTGGATGAGCGTTGACCCTTCTATTGCGTTAGTATCATAGGTGAACAACGTGCTAAATGTAGTCCAGTCTTTCTCAGTCATGGGTATGCTTACGTCTTGTTTGCCTATGAGCTGGTCAAGAAGTGCTACCTCGTTTGCTGATATCTCTTCCTTGAGCGGATCGCGAATAATTCGATAGCTATTGAGTTGTTGTCTGATGATTTCCTCTGCCCTGATACTGAGTTTTTCCACTTCCTTGTGGGAGAGATCAATCCCTAGAAATCTACGTATCTTGTGGATCTTCTCGCCTTCTCTGAAGGAGTGAGCAAGATAGTATTTTTTTTTCTTTCCTATTTGCCTTATTTCAACATACATGCTCCGATAAGGGTGACTACATATTTAAACTTTTCTTTTTTTGGTGACTACATAGTTTGGCCAAAACATTTAAAAACAGGAAGACTTCCCCTACGGTATGTGGACACAAGGCATCTACTCGTGGTGGCAATGGTCGGCATGGCCGTGCTCCTGCTGGCAAACGACAGCTTCACAGGAGCCACGTTCAACATCAAACCATACGGTGCCACCACCACCCCTGACAGCCTGGCCCTCGTGGCCTGCTGTCTGGACTGTGGAGACACGAGCACGTGCTACACACGCATTGACGGAAGAAAAACAATGATACTACCACCGTGCAACACACCATTATTGAGGTGCTCCCTATGAAAATGGAGTTCATCTTTCTCGGCGTCACCATTCTCGCACTAGGAGGCTTGATCCTTAACTGGGTAGGCCCCTCAGGAGCAGCAGTCACAGATCTTGTTAGTGTTTGTGAAGAAACAGACAACGGCAACAACGTGCGTATGAGAGGGTATGTACAACATAACGGGTGGGTAGGAGAAGACCACTGCACCCAAGACAGAGTACCTGTACAAGGCTGCAGAGGAAGAGAGTGCAGAATCGCAGAATATCTCTGCAGAGGTGGAGAACCCGCCATGGTAGAGATGCCCTGCCCACGATTTGCGTTCGTTTGCCACAACGGAGAATGCGTAGAACCTGGCGAGATTGGCGAGCCCTGGCAAAGAACCATAGCTAAGGTATGAGCAACCTTTATATACTATAGATGCTCTATAGGGTCTATGATTACGACCATTCAAGTGCATGACACAACCAAGAAGGCACTAGATAAGAATAAGCAATCCCCAAAAGAAAGCTATGAAGAAGTCATCATCAAGATGATGCTTAAACTAAGAAACATCCATCGTGCTGACAAGGCTCTACTTGAGGAAGCCTACAAGGAAAGGGCTAAAGTGCATGACCAAGTGCATAAAGAATGGGAGAGCACCTCTCCAGATTGGGAATGAACCTGAAAAGAGGAGACATTGTACTCGTCCACCTCGATCCAGTAGTAGGATCTGAACAAGGAAAGACCCGCCCAGCAATAGTGATACAAAACGATATTGGCAACAAATTTGCCAACACAACCATTATTGCTCCCGTAACCTCTTCACTTCCCAAAAAAGACTATCCTACAGACGTCCTAATAGCAATGAGGAAGGGACTCCCGCAGGATTCTGTCGCTCTCCTCTCTCAGATTCGCGTGATTGATAAGTCTAGAATACGCAAAGTTCTCGGATCTGTAGACCTGGCCACCATGTCCCAAATTGATGTAGCCTTGCGCGTTAGCTTGCACTTGTGAGCGAAGGTATAAAAAACCCTGTTTTCTATCAAGACTCATGCAAGCTTTTACCGACGTAGTAGGCCAAAATGGGGCCAAACAGCAGCTCTCAAGCGCCCTACTAGGAGAAAGACACGTCATCATCGTAGGGCCACCAGGAGTGGGGAAAACCACCTTGGCGAAGAACGTGGCCAAACTCCTCCCCGCAGCAACCCTCATGGACTGCGAGTATCACTGCCAACCAGACAAGCCCATGTGTGCAGAATGCTTGACAAAAAAATCAAAGCCTGCAAACATACCAGGCACAGACCGCTTCGTACGCGTCCAAGGCAGCCCAGACCTTACTGTGGAGGATTTACTAGGCGATATAGATCCCTCAAAAGCACTCCAGTACGGTCCAACAAGTAAAGAAGCATTCACCCCTGGAAAAATCTTCAAAGCAAACCAAGGCGTACTATTCTTTGATGAGTTGAACCGTTGCCCAGAAAAACTACAAAACGCACTCTTACAAGTCCTAGAAGAAGGACACGCAACATTAGGCAGTCATGACGTGAACATCCCTGCAAACTTCATCTTTATTGGTACGATGAACCCAGAAGAGACCGCAGCTACAGAAAAGCTAAGCGATGTTTTCTTAGACAGATTTGATGTGGTGAAGCTTTCTTGGCCAGACAACCTCCAAGATGAGTTAAGCATCGTCCACAAACACGCACAAACTTTTGCTCAATTCCCAGACAAGCTCCTAGAAGCCACCATAACTTTTGTTAGAAGCTTACGAGACAATAAAGACCTGATCAAACATCCGAGTGTGAGAGCAAGCATAGGCTTGTACGAACGAGCAAGCGCACACGCCCAACTCCACAAACGAAACGTAGGAGCACAAGACGTAGCCATAGTCCTTGCTTCAGTACTCGCTCACAGAATAGAACTAAAACCTTCTGTACAGAAAACATCCGAAGATTTCTTAGAAAAAGCGTTCGAGGATTTCACCCACGCAACGCCAGACCTTAGTGGTGAGGGCCTTTAGCGACCCTGAACGAGACGAACCAGAATACGGGGAAGGAAGCGGAAAACTCGCGCTAGAAAGCCTAAACCAAAACATCGGACAGTTTGTCCCTGACATGTTGTTCGAACAGCTCGTCAAAAACTTTGCCAACGCACGAAGAATTCTCGGACCAAGAATGATCCATATGCTTACAGGGTATCAAGTAGACACCCTAGAAAGGAATGTGCGGTATCCAGAATTCACAGAAGAGTTAAAGAAAAAACTAGAACAACGCGTACAAGGGCTCAAAGATAACGATTTTATCGACGAGGAAGGCGTCCTAACAGAAGCAGGCATCCAAGAAGCAAGCCTAGAACTCCTCAAAAGTTTGGAGCAAAAAGCAAAAGGGGAAAGTGCCAAACGCAAAGGAAGAGAAGGGGATGTCAAGACAACAAGACAATACAAGAAAGGGGATAGTTACAAAGATATCGACATCAAAGCAAGCCTTCGCAAAGCCATACGCCGACAACAGCCCATCAGCGTAGAACACCTGCATGTGGTTCAAAGGGAAGCAAAGAAAGGTGCCACCATAATATTTGCCCTGGATGCAAGCATCAGCATGAAAGGAGAAAAGATAGGCACGAGCAAAAAAGCAGGAGTTGCCCTTGCGCATGAGGCCATGCGCAACAAAGACAAGGTAGGCGCAATCATTTTTGGAACAAACATCAAAAAAAGCATTCCACCTTCGCTACATTTCGATGGGGTCTTACAAGGACTAGCAGAAGCACGACCTTCTGAACAAACAGACATTACCAAAGTGATCAAGCAAGCAGTAGAGATCTTCCCTTCCTCAGCCAAGAAAAAACATTTAGTGTTGTTAACAGACGCACTCCCTACTATTGGTAATCCTGATGAAGTCATCGAAGAGGTGGTCAAGGCTGCAAGACACGGCATCACCCTAACTGTTGTAGGTATAGATCTTGACGATGCAGGAAGACAACTAGCAGAAAAGGTCGCCCACCTCGGTCAAGGAAGACTGTATGCGGTAGAAAACATTCAAGACATTCCTACATTAGTGTTGCAGGATTATGAGGTACTTTAGTCCGTAACCATGTGCTCGAAACGCGAGCTTGGGGCCACACGACAGATGCTCACTTGGTCGTTTTCCTTGTAAAACGCCGTGAGGTAGAAAGCACCATTGTCTGGCACCGTAGGATCCCACACGGGTGCGATGATAACGCCAGGATCTGCCAGCTTGTCGGACTGCGCCATCAACTCAAGATGTTGGGGGTTATCTGGAGCAAAGGAAAATGAGATCACGGGCCACGGTGCACCGCCCTGCCAAATTGCTGAGGTATCAGGATTTTGGTAATCTCCAAGATCGGTATCCATGCGTGCGTTCAGCGCGTCATCCTGATACCCGGCTCTGGCCAGGCGAAACAACGCCCGCATGATCTCATTACGGTCAGCACCCACCACTTGGGCGTTAGGATGTGCACGGGCGAAGTTGGCCATTTGGAATCCTCTTCCAGATCCCCACTCAAAGATCCTTTCCACCTTACCTGGCAGGTGAGACAGAGCAGTGGTCGCTGCTGTGAGGTACGCAGGATAGCAGCAATGCCAAGGATCTATCAGGGCGTTGTCTCTCAGGTAGGGTTGCTCTCTATACTCGTCCTCTTTTTGCTCCATCAAACCCGCGTCTATGAGGCGAGCAAACTCTTCATCCGTGTACTTGTACGATTCAAAAAATTCCTTCTCCATCCATGTGACGTGATGGGCTCTGTCAGTCTTGTGAATTGCAGAATGTAGAGAGCCTCCCTCAATCCACATTTTCTCGTCGCTCAGAAGCCTAAAAACCCGGCTAGGGAGACCATAATCAAGCGTTGAGCGATCTACGTGCTTACCTATGACTTCTGTCCAGAAGAACCTGCTCGTTTCTGTCAACGACTCAGCTGCATCTTCCTTGCTATTAAGGGGTACGTTGAAAACTGACGCATCTGGATCCTCCTCAAAACGAGCCTTCATTTTCTCATCACGGATAGGTAAGAGAGCGTGATCGTAAAGCTCGTGAGTGGGTATGCCTACAACCAGATCATACCATGAAAACATGCATCCCACAAGATCCCCTTCGCTAAACGTGCCACCCATGTCTCTGCCACGAGCACACCACACTTAAATCTTATGTATCCCAACCTCACACTTTATATACTCCTTTCTTACTTGTTCCACAATGAAGTTTGTTGCCTTTGTAGATATCCATGCTAGCCCTACGATGTTCAAAAAGCTACAATCCACCGTAAAAAAAGAAAAGCCAGACTTCATCATTTGTGCAGGGGATTTCACCATCTTTGAGCAAAACATGGAAGAGATGATGAAGAAGATAGCAAAATTGGGAGATGTGTTAATCATCCATGGCAACCATGAAGATGAGCACGTCACAGAAATGCTCTGCAAAAAGTACAAGATGACCTTCCTCCACGGAAAAAGCGTAACCAAGAAGGGCGTCACCTTCCTGGGCTGGGGCGGCGGAGGCTTTGAGGAAAAAGACTCAGACTTTGAAGCGTACGCAAAGAAAGCAAAAACACAAGGAAAGATAGTATTAGTAACCCACGCACCGGTATATGGAACAAAGACGGACCTTATCTGGAATGAGCACCGAGGCAACAAAAGCTTTGCAGAGTACGCAAAAAAGAAAGGTGTACGACTAATAATCTGTGGGCACTTCCACGAAAACGCAGGCCAACACGACAAGCTAGGAAAAACATTAGTGTTGAACCCAGGACCTGCAGGAGCCGTAGTCGAAATTGAAGACTGACCAACTCCTCATTCGTGTTTCTAGCTCCTGGACAGCCTACGAGGCACTAACAAGTTTCTATCTTATCGCTTTCGCACTCCAATATGGGGCAAGCAACACCATGGTGGGATTGCTAGGGGCATTACCCTTCTTAGCCATGATGGTGGCAGAGTTCCCAGGAGTACGTTTAGTGGAAGCACGCTCGAGAAGGATGGTTGCATCCTTAACCAGCATGCTACCAAGATTTTTATGGGTGCTGATCGCCGTCCTACCCTTCTTAGTCAAGAATCCTGTCATGGCCATCGCCATCATCTACTTCGTCCTACGCATCATAGAGTATTTGGGAGACCCTGCATGGACCTCCATTGTGGGAGACTTAGTCAAAGAAAAAAGCAGAGGACGTTTCTTTGGCAAACGATTCCACGCCATGACCTTCTGGAACACCATCGCAATAGTGCTAGCAGGTTTGTATCTCAACTACGTCCACCAAAACTATACTGTGTTGTTCATCGTAGGAGCCATCGTAGGTATCGCTAGCGGCTGGCTCAAAGGAAAAGTGAAAGAACCCGAACAACGAGACCACACTCACCACACGATCAAAGAATTCATCCATGTCAAAGGAGAGTTCCTACACTTCTGTCTAGCAAACGTTGTCTTCCGGTTTGGTGTCATGTTGGCAGCTCCACTCATTACTGTCTACATTCTCAAGAATCTCAACCTCAGTGTAGGCTTCTATGCTCTCTTAATGGCCACCATCACGATAGCAAAGTTCGTCGTCTACCCGTTGGTGGGAAAACTTTCTGACAAGGTTGGAGACAAATCTTTGGCAGTAGCAGGAATGGCTGGCGCAAGCTTTGTTCCGATCTTTTACTTTTTCATCCAACCCGGAATGGAGATATGGTTGTTTGCCATCAGCGCCTTCGCAGGTGTTGTGTGGGCTTTCGTGGACATCTCCCACCTCAATCTCTTGATGGGGTTGACAACTCCCGAAAGCAGACCGTTGATGGTTGCAGAGTTCAACACTCTCTCCAGCATTCCTAACGCTCTAGGGCCTATCGTGGGCGGACTATTAGCAGACAAGGCCTCATTCATCATGACAGGAATTCCCTCGGTCTTCATATTATCTGGCGTTTTGCGAGCGGCAAGTTTATTGCCACTCTTACATGTCTCCGAACCAAGAGTGAAGACCCAAGTGCACATGCATGATGTCTTCCAAGAGGTGCAAGCGTGGCATCCCACAAGAGAGATCACGCACGAACTAAAGGTGGTGTTTAAGAATGTTAAAAGAAACCGTTGACAAAGTCAAAAAATTAAACCCTCAAGGTTTCCTAGCTCACATCTTCATCATGGGGGACGACGTCAGGGTAGGCTACTATGTGGACGGCAAGGTAGCAACCTACATTGTCACAGACAAGATAGAGACCATGCCTCTTGATGAGATACTAGACAAGAAGCAAGAGGTCAAAGAATTGGATCTTAGTAAGGTCAAACTGGAGCCTGATGAGGCTCTGAAGAAGGGCAAGGAAGCTGCAAGCGAGCACTATCCTCTAGAGATGTCTTCAAAATGGATCGTCATCCTTGCCAACAGCGGAAACCCCTCCTACACCATTACTGGGGTGACTATGAGCCTCAAAAGTATCGTCATCACCATAGATGCGGGTACAGGAAAAGTGATCAATCATTCCTGCGAAGTGCTCGCCGCATTCGACCCCCACAGCTAGTGTCTCTCATTTTTGGGGTTGCGTTGTTTTTGGAAGTGACATCGGAAACACGATATGTTATCCCTGCTTCAGACGGTAAGAGCATTCCTCTCGGCTAAGGACGACATTTTTTCACTGGACTATATTCCAGAGTTTCTATATTGCCTCGCAACATTGTTTAAATACTAGTGGGGGTGCTATAAAATCAGATGACACCGCAGCCAGTCAAGTGGAAGAGTGTTCGCGAGAACAAAGCTCTAAGCTCCTTTTTTGAAGAAGAAGAATAAGACTGTGGTGTAACCATTACAGGATAACAAAACTTTTATACTCTGTTGCAGGGCTACATACCATGATTATAGGGTTGGTAGGTACAATCGGGGCTGGAAAACAGACCATTCTGGATTATTTGCAAGAAAAGTACGGCTACAACTCAGTATCCTGCAGTGATGTCCTTCGAGACATGCTCAAAGAGCAGGGAAAAGAGCTCACCCGAGATAATCTAAGAGAGTTGGGTAACGTCACGAGAAAGGAAGGTGGCAACGGAGCCATAGCTAAGATACTCCTAGAAAAGTTACGCAACAACTGGAAGGCAAATTATGTTGTTGACAGCATCCGCCACCCAGACGAGGTAGCGGTCTTACGCACCTCGCCCTTATTCCATCTCGTAGCAGTAGACGCAGACCTTCGCTTAAGGTTTGATCGCGTCAAAGCAAGAAAACGAGAACAAGATCCCGTCACTCTCCCTGCGTTTGTGGAACGCGACCAACGAGAGATGTTTGGTACAGGGAATGAACAACGCATCCGGGAAACCATGGAATTAGCAGATGAGTTAGTGCTCAACAACGGAAGCGTAGAAGAACTCAAACAACGAGTTGATGACCTCAACCTAGTAAGCGACGAACGCCTACGACCAAGCTGGGATGACTATTTCATGCGTCTAGCAAGACTCGCTGCACAAAGAAGCAACTGCATGTCCAGAAAGGTAGGTTCGGTCTTAACCAACAACAATCGTGTTATCGCCACCGGTTACAATGGAACACCAAAAGGGGTCAAGAACTGCAACGAAGGAGGATGTGAGAGATGCAACTCTGCTGTTGCTAAAGGAACCTCCCTATCTGAATGTCTCTGTTTGCATGGTGAAGAGAATGCCATCATCGAAGCAGGAAGAACACGCGCAGAAGGATCAACCATCTACACCAGTTTTTTGCCCTGTCTGTGGTGCACGAAAATGATCATCCAAGCAGGCATTAAGGAAGTGGTGTTCTCTGAAATATACGACCTGCACGAAGCAAGCATAAAACTTTTTGAAACTGCAGGCGTTTTGATACGCAGGTTGAAATAATGTGGGAAAAGAAGGACATCCAAGGACTCGTTAAAGACGCACTAGCAAGAAAAGAAACGCTCGTGCTTGGTGTGAGTTGTGAGATAAACTATTCTGGAAGAGCAGAAAGCCAATTAGCTAGGGGTGATAGAATCATCATAATCAAAACTGATGGGGCCCTACTCGTCCACCAGCCCCTAGGGAACGCACCGGTCAACTACATGAAGCCAGGCACTGCCCACACCGTTCATGTAGAAAAAGATCAATTAGTGTTGAAAAGCGAAAACTTACAACAAAAAGAATTCTTAGACGTTTTTGTCCACAAAGTACACTTCTTCAACTCCCACAAGCTAGAGGACGGACAAAAAATAATATTACAAGGAAATGAAGCAGACATGGCAGACATGCTCTACAAACAACCCGACCTCATAGAAAAAGGATTCAAAGCCGTCTCCCAAGAAGAACAAACCAAATATGGGTATGTGGATGTATTAGGTGTTGACAAGGATGAAGTTCTTACCGTGGTTGAGTGCAAAAGATACTGTGCAGATCTTGCGGCTGTCACCCAACTGAGAAGATACGTGGAACGTTTGATGGCAAGCAAAGGACTCAAAAAGGTGAGAGGCATTCTTGCAGCACCCAAAATCACGGCTAACGCACAAAAAATGTTAGAAGACTGGGGATACGCTTTCGTGAGCGTAGAACCTCCAAAGTATCTAGAAAGATACAATAAGTCACAGAAAGGTTTGGGCGAGTTCTAACTATACTCTCGCCAGGTGTGTTTGCACATCTCGCATCTAAAGAATCTTGTTTCTGGTTCGTCACCAGCTCGCGTTTGCTTACTCCAATGGTAGGCTTTTTGGTGCTTGCATTTAGCACATTCTGCGTCTGTGAGAGGAAGGTTTTCTTGCTCTTTGAGCGCGCCTTCCACGCGTTCGTCTTTTGCAGCACTTCCGCCAGACATTACAGCACTGTCGCTGGTGTAGCCGCAGCTACATCCTAGAGTCTTCTTTCCTGAGACCACTTTGGGCAGGAGCATTCCTTTGCATTTTGGACAAAACATTAACAGGTTTGTGCAGCGCACACCTCCTCTGGTCCACCCACCAAACACCATCCCTTTATTAAGCCCACCTTGAGCCAGCCGGCAAAGGGTATTCTTAGAAGGGTCTTTCCTAGTAATTGGTTGTCATAGGCACGGTCTAGCTTTGCATCTGATGCGCGGTTCGCATCCCCCTTAGTGATGAAGACGCCGTCTTCTCGTTCCACCACTCTATGTATGATGGGCTCTCTACTATACTGGCTGAAGAACACTATAACATTACCTTGTTGGACGTTCTTGGCTCCGGTTAACACCATTAAGTCTCCTTTTTTGAAGCCATTCTTTAGCGAAAACTGCCTAAATCCTTCTTTGGTGATGCCGTACTTGGAATAAAACTCTGCTTGGGTGCCTTCAACGCTAGGGCTGGACCACCAGTCGTCAAAACTTCCCCTATGGTCCATGCTGCAAGACACCACTGCTACTATGGGGAAGCTTGTGCCTAACATCCATCCTAGGATAGGGTAGACTAAGAATTTGATGACGATGAACGCCAAACATAGGTGGATGATCCAGCCGAGCATGGAGTCATCTTCAAAGACTAACTTCCACAGCCAGTGATGCTTGATGTTCATACGGTTCTCCTTAGCTACTTGCTTTTAAGCCTTTGCCCTCTTCCACATGCTTTGAAAGAAGGTTTTGTACTGGTCTGCGATGGCTTTGGATTGGATGACGAAGCCTATGGTTTGGGGGATGGCCGTAGCAATCAGTACCTTGTCTTGGTAGATCATCGTCCATGAGTTGGGAAGGGGTTCTTGGAAAAACCGCACTTTGTAGTTTTTCAATCCTTTTCCAACCTCGCGCGCAACACTCTTGAGTTGAGCGTCTAATATCATCTTGACAATGATGCCTAATTTTTCTCTCTTTATGTGTATGCTGCGAAAGAAGAGCTTCCATGAGGTGAATTCCTCGAACGTTCCTGAATAGAACACATAGTATTCATCTCCTCTCTTGAGTTCGTTGAACATACTGTAAAATATCGTTCGTATTCCTTCCTGGCCTTCATACACTTGGGCCTCTGCAGGCACTTCCCGCATGGTTTGCTTGAGCAGGAATTGTGGGATGAGCTTTTCCACCTCTTCCTTTTGTTGCTCCAAGTCCTTCTCTTTGGTGGAGAGAAAGTCAATGAGGTTGCGGGGGTTGGTTGCAGAGTAGAATTTCTTGTTACTCTTGAGGATGTAGCTCACTAATCCCTTCTGGATGAGTCTGTCCAGCGCAGGGTACACTTTTGAGCTAGGGATTACTGCCCGTTTTACCAAGGGCGTGGTGGTGGTTTCTCCTAGGTCTATAAGAGCAAGATACACTTTGACCTCGTTTTTGGTCAATCCTATGTTTTCCAGCACTCCGGTGTCCATAGGTATTCTAGACGTAAGAAGTATATAAATCTCTCTATTTCACCCCTCAAGGGGGTGAATATGTTAATAAGGCCGGAGTGCCACAATACTTCTACAGGTGAGGAGTTAATCATGAACCAAGAACTATTTGAACTACATGTAGAACTGGAGCCGAAGGAGCCCATCCATGTCTTTCCAGAACATTCGATTACTCTTGATTGTAATTTAGGAGACCTTGCCCAGCGAACACAAGTCCCTGAGAATGGACAGGGATGGCACAAGGTACACAACCTTAGCGATTTTCAACACCTGCAATCCCAGTATCTTGCCCCTGCGTTCAAAGAAACGTCACTGCCTGCGCTAGTGGACTTGTTTGAAAGTGTGGCACTGCTCTCTATGGTCCCTGGAAGTTCTCCATCAATTGTTTTACCTTCTTTGAGAGCCTGGGGAGCACACGTCATGCATGGGGAGATGGGGGATAGGCTCGCCGCTGCTGCTATCGTGTTGTATGAAAGATCACTCTTTCCTAAAGTCAGCTTTGCCGGTAGAGGATACGTCTGTGACGACCTCAAACTGTGCGAGAATAGCGCCCAGGCATGCAAGAACAATTTGGTGCAAGTCATGGGGCGTATTAACATTTTGTACAATCTTTACCATCTATGCAATCCTGCGCCGGAAGGAGAAAAGGTGAGGCGCAATGTATAGAGATATTTGTGGGGGACCAATCATGAAACGTATAATTATTACCTTTGCATTGCTAGCAATGCTAGGATGTGGAGCAACACCTGACGGTTTAACAGAACTCAACATAAGAATGCCCATTCCGGTTATAGAAAGCCATGCAGCACCGTTCATCGCTGCACAAAAAATGGGATTCTACGAGGAAGAAGGACTCAAAGTGAACATCAACCCGTCAAGCGCACAGCTCAATCCGGTAACTGCGGTGCTATCTGGCGCTGACGAAATCGCATGGCTAGGCGGACCAGACACCATGCTGGTAGCCCAAGGTAAAGGCGCAGACCTCATAGCCATAGCAAACGTATACCAAGAAAGCAACTTTGTAGGCATCATGACTTTGAAAGACTCAGGGATCAAGACAGTAAAAGACTTAGAAGGCAAACGACTAGGCATGTTCTTCGGACACATCTCCACAGATATCATTCGAGCATGGCTAAAGCAAGAAGGCGTAACTGTAGAAGAGGTCAACGTGGTTTTTGATTTCCAACAACTCATTCGAGGAGACATAGACGCGATGTTCGACTTCCGAACGTATGGTCCTTTAATCATGGAGCACAAGCTCAACCATAGCGTTCACAGGATGGAACCTAAAGATTACGGCATCAGAAGCTGGGGCTACACCCTCTTCGCCAAAAGAAGCTACACACAAGAACATCCCGAAGTGGTAGAAGGCTACATCAGAGCCACCATGAAAGGCCTGAAGTGGTCACGAGAGAACACGGAAGAAGCCATAACCATGATCATAGGGGTCAATCCTGGCCTGAACGCAGACTTCGAACGCATCGTTCGTGGCATGCTTGCAGACATCTACGATGAACAGTACGGCGATGGCCGCCCTCTAGGATGGCTAGACCCTCATGCCTTTAAGGAAACCTACGAACGCTTGGACAGGCAAGGACTCATAGAAGAACCCTTTGACTACACCAAGAGTTACACGAACGCTTTCGTGGAGGCATAAATGGTCATACACGCAAAGCAGGCCACCAAAGCTTTTGGTACCTCTCCTGTGTTTGACAACTTGTCCTTCAGGATAAAAAAAGGAGAGTTCGTCTCTATCATAGGTCCAAGTGGATGCGGGAAGACCTCCCTCCTCCGCATGATTGGAGGGTTATTACCGCCTACTTCCGGGAAGATTGATGTAGGTCATCACACTTGTGGATTCGTCTTTCAACAGCCTGTGTTGCTTCCTTGGAGGACAATCCAGGATAACATCCGACTGCCAAAAGAATTGGGTAAAGACATCCAAGCAGTAGAGGACATGTTGTCTTTAGTGCAGTTAGATCATGTTAAGGATAGACTACCTCACCAACTCTCTGGAGGCATGCAGCAAAGAGTGAACCTGGCAAGAGCCTTGATCACGAAACCAAGCATACTACTAATGGACGAACCTTTCAGTTCGCTAGACGAAATAACTCGGGAGAACATGCAGGATGAGCTTATTCGCATATGGCAGGCCTCCAAGAACACTGTGGCCTTTGTGACGCACTCCATCCCTGAAGCAGTCTACCTTTCCGATCGAGTATTCGTGCTCACAGCAGAGGGTATGACTGAGATAGGGGTGCCCCTGGCCCGGCCAAGAACGAGAAAGATGAAGCAGAGCAAATCCTTCCACCATACTGTAAACAGATTACAAAGGGCCTTGGGAGGTCACCATGCGTAAGCACCTGCCGCCGGCGATACTCATCCTTCTCATGGTAGGGGTGTGGGAGTTGTTCGTGCGCATACTTGGGGTGCCGGTCTACCTTTTCCCTCCTCCTTCGTTGGTGGCACAAGCGCTATGGGAGAATGCTGCAAGACTAGCAGGGCATTTTGGTACTACCATGTTAGAAAGTGTGCTTGGCTTCGGCTTAGGAAGCGGGTTAGGTCTGGTTCTTGCTACTCTATTCTTCCACGTTCGTGCTGTCAAAGAAAGTACCTACCCTATAGCGATTGGCATCCAGAGCACGCCCACGATTGCGGTCGCGCCTCTATTGATCTTGTGGTTTGGCAATGGTATCATGACCAAGGTGGTTGCTGCAGCCCTTCTCAGCTTCTTCCCGGTGCTTGTAAACTGCATGAAAGGATTCAACGCAGTCCCCCCAGAAGCAGTGGACTTGTTCAAGAGCTTGGGAAGTGGGAAGACACAATTGTTCCTCAAACTTCGCTTTCCGCACGCCCTTCCTTATCTGTTCTCTGGCTTAAAGGTAGGAGCGTCGCTGGCAGTCGTGGGAGCCATTGTAGGTGAATTTACCGGAGGAGATAAAGGATTGGGAGGAATTATTGTAACCTCAGGATTCTTACTAGAGACGCCGACAATGTTCGCAGCAATACTCTTGGCAAGCCTCGGAGGAATATCTTTGCTAGGAGTCGTAGCATTACTTGAGAAAAGAGTTCTGCACTGGCATCACGCCAGGGATTAGAACTGTTTGGCAACGCCTTTCAACAGTTTTGGCATGCTTTTGTGGATGTGATGGACCATGTTCCGGCAATACCTTTCTATTTGCTTTTCTTTAGGATCTTTCATGGCTTCCTCCACATCAAGAACAGGCTTGTGACCCTGACCGCAGAGTTCGTGGAACAAGTGACTTTGTATTCCCATCTTTTTGAGCCTCTTTTGATGGTCGGTACTCATGGCTATGATAAGATCATAACTTTTGCATAGCTTCTTCGTACACTTCCTTCGATGATGCTGGTCTTTGATCCCTAGCTTGTGCAGTTCTGTGTACACGCCTTTGCGTACGCCTACGTGATCTGAAAATGCTAGTAGTCCTGCACTGCCCACGCGATACTTTCCTTTGCACACTTTCTTGAAACAGTGGTGAGCGGTCATGCTACGGAACGTGTTACCGTTGCATACAAATAATACTGAGTGCATGCTAGGATAGGAAAATTACGGGTATATATAATCTACGAACAAAACCAGGTCAGGTATGCTCCTGTAAGTGTTAGGCTTCCTTTAATCGCCGCTGACATGTAGCGTTTTTCTTTCACTGCATCTGCAGTAGATATGAGAAAAATTCCGGTGACAAAGCCAAATGCTCCTGCAAATGAGTGCCTGTCCTCTCTTCTCATCGGTGAGGCCTGTGCACAGGGAAGATACGCGAATGTTAGACCTGCGGAGACCTTAAGTTTTGTGTTAACCTTGTCCACCACGTCACTCACCACTGCTAATCTCATAGGGGGTGAACAAGAACGCCCTATTTAAGGGTTTTCAGGTGTCTTCCAGTGAAGCCATGCCTTCCTAAGAGACATCTTCCATGCGGCATACTCTTGCTCGCTCATTTTCCATGATCTCGCTAAGTCACTCAAACCTTTCATGCAACTGATGTTTGCAACGTTCATTAACTATTTTTCTCTTTTGTGAGTAAAGCATAAAAGGGGGCTGCCAATCTAAGTCTTATGGTTAAGGACATGCCACATCAGATGTATTTCGAGGGTGTGCTACAGCTACGTGGCACGCCAAAGAGTGTCCTTACTGAGATCAGAAACAAGAATGAGCGAGACCAAAAGAACACTATTTGCCGGATAAAGCACTTCAAGTTTGGCACTGACGTCTGGTTTTCTGACAGAAAGTACCTAGCCGGCATTGGGAAGTGGCTGAAGAAGCACCATAAAGGTTTGTTAAGATCCAGTGCCAAACTCCACAAGCACAAGAAAGGAAAACCTTTGTATCGGTTAACAGTAGCCTTCCGATACCTTCCCTACAAGGTCGGACAAGGTATAACTATGGGTGGGGAGAAGTACAAGGTGATCAGGATTGACAGAGAGATCACGTTGCAAGAAGCAGGCGGCAAGCAGTTCAAGGTAAAGATGGAAAAGTTATGCGCGTGATTCTTTGTATTCAGTAATTATCCTTTCTAGCACGGTATTTCCTTCGAGCGCCTTCCGTAATGAATTCTTGTCAACAAACGCTAACGCATCTATAACCTGCATTCTCACTTTCTTAGCATGAACCATGGTTAGGTTTGCCTTCCTCCATCCTTTTTGTACGATGATGAGCTTGTCTTGCACCAAGCGCAACCCTTGTTCGCTGTGCTGGGAGGGTTCTTGTACGATAATGATGTCTTTATCCACCACTTTCTGAACTTCATGCGTTCCCAAATTCTTGATGATGGGCACCACGAGCTTGTTTTGCTGCGCTAATTTGGCAAGCAACTCATTTTTTTGCTTGAGTTTGGTGACTTCCTTCCGCAACTTCTGGCTGGCAGGAAGCTTCATGATGACACGTTGTGCTGGCTTGGACTTTCGTTGTGCTTCTTGCAGTTCATGGACTGCCTCTTCTAGCTCGTACGACAGTCGTGTTTTCTGTTGTTTGGCGATGGCTAGCTTTCCTAACAATTTGACATAGTCTTGCTTGGTGGGTGCTCTATCCATGACCGGAGCGGCTAGCGTTCTATCCTGCACCGCTTCCAAGGCAGCCGTCCTGCTCACGCCTTGCTTGATAACTAATTCTAGTATCGCTCCTAAACGATCTTGGACGTGTTGGTCTTGGGCAAAACGAATGATTCTTTGCAACAACGGTCCCATGTTGTTGTACGCCACTTTGGCAGCTGCCACGGCGTCAGAAGAATGACTTTTTGCTCCAACCATGGCTCTTTTCTTCACCAAACTCAGATCTTCATGAGGGCGGACCACTTTGGCTCCTGTTTTGGCTGCTATCTGCTGGATAAAGCCAGGAATCTTTGCCTTGTCCGTGCCAATAATCAAGGGTTTGCCAAACATGCGAATCTTTGCCACCAAAGCGTCCACGTCAAGATGTCTTGTCTCCCCTTGGAAAAGAAGTTTCCCCTGTATGTCTAGTACGGCATACCCTACCGTGGTGCCTGGATCAACACCCCATATCACGTGCTTCATTGCAGAATGATAACGTTGCCTCTGCCTTTCTTAATCTTTTTGATCTTTCCCAAGCTCTCCAGCTCGGTAAGCATCAGACTGATCTTGGCTTCGGACTGTGGAAAATGTTTTACGATGTTGGCTTGGACAATTCGTCCATCGTGCTCTCTGATGAATTGTATCAAGGGTTCTAGGTCTTCGCTTGAACGCTTAGGCAACGTCTTAACTCCGATCAGGAAGAGAACTATCGCAGACAGCAAGAACCACAACCAAGTGTAGGATGTTGCGACTACTACTGGAGGTTCTTCTGGATTGTCAATGGGGATATCTTCTTCTTCAAAGTCCGGACCTAACAAGAGATCTAGCACGTACTCTCCTGCGCCAGCCACCTCTATCTCTTCCTTTGCTATGCTGTCAGAGTAGGTTGCGGTGATGACGTAGTTGCCAGGAGGTACAGAAAATCGGTAGGTGCCGTTTTTTGCTACTAACGTTTGTGGTGGCTTGGTGTCAATCCTTACTATGGCGTCTGCTTGGATGCTTAAGTCTAAATCGTAGATTCCACCATACAGACTAGCACCCATAAGCAAGGGCAGCAGGAACAACAAGAGCCGTCTCATTATTTTGTACCTCTCCCTCGCTTTATAAGGTTTCGCCGTCGGGGAAAGAACCCTTTACGACTCTTTACGACTCTTTACACGACTGAGCGAGAAAGAATGCTTATAAGAGAAGGCCTCGTGCAAATGCTTGGAGGAAACACAATGAAAAAACTAACAAGTATTGTATTAATGTGTCTTATGTGTTTGGCTGTCGCAAGTATGGCGCTAGCACAAACAGATAACGTACGCAAGTCAAGATTTACCAGGGGCGGTCAAGCAGACCTTGTCTGTCCAGATGTTGACCAAGAAGTGTGCGGTCGAGATAGAAAAACCTACGCCAACGCGTGCGAAGCGAGAAAAGCTGGAATGCGATTTGGACCGGGTAGCTGTGACAGAGGCAGAGGAATAACCTGTCCTGCCATCTTCAAGCCCGTGTGTGGTGTGAAGGATGGAGAGAAGCGAACCTTCCCTAACTCTTGCCGCGCAAACGCGCAAGGAGTCCAACGCTTTGAAGAGGGACCGTGCGAAGGAACTCCTCAGCGAACCCCTGCAGAGATACAAGAAACCATCTGCCCCAACTTGGTCAAACCTGTATGTGGCAGTGATGGTATAACGTATGAAAACCGGTGCAAGGCCGAGCAGTCTGACGTGGACTACAAACCTGGCGTTTGCAGAGGCAGCGTTAGAGACTTTGCTCGAGGCAAAGAAAGTCGCAAGGTAGGTTTACCTGAACGAGCTGACAAAAAAAGACGTGAAGAGAGCTCTGGACAAGTTCGCGAACGCTTAGACAAGTTCGGTCTTGGCCAGAGTAAGGAACACGTCCGAAAGTCTAAGGAAGAGTTGACAGATCAACGATCTAAGGCTCGAGGTTGCAAGCAACAAAGAACATCTGAGTGCAAAGAAGCAAGAAAGAACTTGCGTGGTGGACTATTCAAGGTGTACCATGATGTTGCGCACAAGCGAACTCTACGCCTAGACCAGGCTGAGACACGTATAACCAACGCAGGTCTCTCTCCCGAAGAAAGAGACGCATTCTTGGAACGCCTAGAAGCTCAGAGAGCTAAACTAGAAGAACTTCGAGAGAAGGCCGAATCGTTTGACGACGACACGACTAAGGAAGAGCTTAAGGCATACGTCGCGGAGCTTAGAGAAGCTCAAGAGAATTCCAGACGAAGTGTCAACGTTGGGCGAGCTCATGGTGTGACGAACAAGCTGCGAAACGCAAAAAACGCGTTGAACAAGCAGTTGGAACGAGTCCGCACCGTGACCACCGACAGAGAATTGGACTTTGCCGCAGGCATCGACACCGTACAAGCTGATATAGACAAGATCGACGAGTTTTCAAACAAACTCTTAGAATTGATCAGCGATGGTGACATCGAAGACGCCAAAGAGGTTATGAAAGAAGCCAGAAACCATGTGCGAGACACGCACAAGGCTTTGAAGGACCTCATCAGCGAAGTTCGAACAGCTCTGCAAGCAGAGTAACTTTCTTTATTTTTTTTCTTTTTTCCGATTGGTTTAAATAGTGTGCTATCTGCAGTAAATGTATGAACCTACAAAAAGTTGTAATCGCTCTGAGTTTGTTTGTGTTAGTGGCCTGCGGACAGCCTGCAACGGTCGCGCCTGAGCAACCTCCGGCGCCTGCTGAGTTGCCAGACGGACAATTAGCTGAGCTGGACGAATTACTGGACGAAGAACTCGATTTTGATCTAGAGGACGACCTAGTCCTTGGAGATATCGATCTTTTAGAATAATTTTTTTTAGAGCATTCCCAAGCGAATGCTCGTTTGTAACTCTCGTAAACTGTACTCTAAGGGACGTCTTGCGTCTGCATCGCCAATTCCGTCCACTGCAATCTGGGCTTGAGCAGAGAGTTCCTTGGCTTGTTCTAGATGTCCATCTAAGAAGGCGCGCTGGGCGCGTTCGATAGCGTGATGTGCCTCTGCGTCAGACGATTTGGTCGCTCGCTTGGCTAGTGGCCGCAAACCTTTTGGCAGCTTTACTTCCACTTTTGTAGCTTCTTTCTTGGCAGCTCTCCTACCTGCTACGCTTACTGTTTTTTGTAGTTGCATCTTCCTTTTTTCGAGTTGCTTGACCTCTGCGTCGGTCACCCTCGCTTTTTGGATCTTGTTCCTTTCTCTCTCGATGGCGGCCTTTTCGGCGTTGATCTGCTGTGATTTTTTTTGTATCTCTTGTTGTGTGCGTGCGGTGTGTTTTTCTTTTGCCTTAATGAGTGCCTGCATGTTGCGAAGATTCTTTTGTTCTCGTTCTAAGTGTTGTATTTTCTCTAGTATTCCGTCTTCGTCGGTTTCTAAGCGTTTTCGATCTTGTTGGAGTTCTGAGCTTGCTTTGGTGTAGGCGTCTTGTCTCGTGGAGAGGTCTTGCAGCTCTTCCTCGATGACTTCTTGGATGTGCTCGCTTTCTACCTCAATTTTGCCGAGCATGTCCTGGACGGTTCTGGCTTTGTTGTCAAAGTTCTTCTCATACTCGGGTAGTTGGTCAAGCAAGCCTTTGAAGTTAGCTTCAACTTGGCTTTTGGTCTCTGCCAAGTCTCTTTTTGCTAGATCGCATGCTCTTTCTAGCACGCGTAGGGATAGTTCTCGTTCTTCTATGTCTTTTTCTTTCCTGCCTATCTCTTGTTCTTTTTCTTCCACTTGTTGGCTGTGGAGACTGGTTCTTTTTGCTAGCTCTTCTATGGCTTCTGCCTTTCTGTGGAGGTCTTCTCGTGAGCTTTCTAGTTGTAATTGTTCCATTTCTACTTGGCGGAGCTTGTCTGCCGCTCTTGTCACGTCATCCTTGACTGTCTTGCTTTTTTCGATGATTCTTTCTGCATCTGGCTTTTCGCGCATCATGCGCTTGTACTCATCTGTGTTCCTTGCGATGGTCTTTTTTTGTTCTTCTACTTGCTTGCGTATGGAGTTGAGATCTTTTTCCTTACGCAGGAGTGCTTCTTCTCGATTTTTCATCTCTCCTAGTTTGTTTTCTACGTGTCTGTGCTGGTTTTCGAGTTTTTTTGTAGCACTTTCTGCGTTTTTTACGCTGTGCTTGTTCTCAAAGGCTCCAACCATTCTTGAGAGGATGCCGCTATTGCTGGGCTCTCGATTCTTGTTGAGTTGTGCAGTCTTAGAAATATCTTGCAGATAGGCTTCTTTCTGCTTGGCAGCCATCTTTTTCTGCTCTATATGTAGAGAATTCGTTGCTGGTTCTGTTGGTGGTTTCAGCTTGATTATGGCCATTGATGCCCCCGGGCAGTCATTCCATCGTCTTTAGGCTTTTTAAGTGTTTCGCTTATCGTACCCTGCTGAGTATTGATGCGTGTGGCGAAAGCATTTAGGATCGTACCGTTCCACTAGTGGCTCCAGTACGTTAAGACTTTCCGAGCACACGTTCGCGTTCATAAGGTGACTGGAGGTATAGATCGTGATGTCAGTGCCGCCTAGGGATTCCACGAGTTCACTGTTATGGTCATTTCGTTCAAGCGTGATCATGACGTGATGCATATCCGTGGATGCTGCTTGCATCCTTAATTGGATTGTGTAACCTACCATGTTTGCGTAGCAAGGTTTGACGCCTGTTTGGATCAGGTAGTCTTCTTCCAGCCAGTCTACTGGCCAGTCATCGATGCGCCGACCCAGCATTGCTTCTGCTATAGTGATGCGGTCTCTAATCTGATCTTCGGTTGAGTCTGGTTCAACAAGTTCATGCGTGAGTAACGGCAACACTGCTTCTAAGGATTTACGTTCGGCGCTAACAGCGAGTCGAATATTTCCTTGTAGGCTTGTCACCAATCCAGGCATGGGAGGATGTCCCTTACATGTGAAGGAGGGGAGTTCTTCTACTGTTTCTACATCATGATACTCACACAGCATTCTACCAAAGCTAGTTATGGCATCGATAAGGAAGTCTGCATATTCTGCAGGAAAGCAATCCTCAAGCATGTATCTCTTGCTTTCTATCCACATGAGCACGCTACCTATCGCTTCTATTTAAACCTGGGCGGTGTCAGTAACAAGCTTTTTAAAGGACCTGCTTTCTGTAAGAGTATGGAACGTAAGTGTTTAACCTGCAAGCAGAGCTTGATGAACGATACGGGTGGTGTAGAGTTCAAATGTCCGCAATGTAACGATTTTGACATCATCCGTTGTGCACACTGCCGTAAGACAGCAACGAGATATACCTGTCCTAAATGCAATTTTGAGGGTCCTAACTGATGCCTGCTGATGTTCTATGCACCTTAACCGTGCGTCCGGAAAGTCCAGAAACAGACATTGATGCTGTACAGAAGGGTATTGATGAGTTGGTCCAGAAGGAAGGCGGCAAGGTGGGCAAGGTAGAAGTCAACGAGCTTGCTTTTGGGCTAAAAGAAATGTTAGTGCACTTTTACTGGCCTGAAGAGAAAGGCAGCCCTGATGACATCGAAACTAAAGCTGCAGCAGTTGAGGGCGTGCAGTCTGCTAACATTACTAACGTGACAAGAGCTTTGGGATAGTTACTTTCGCGCTTTTTCTAATTCGTGTTCTACTCTTTCTTTGAGAAGTAGGCACCTTCTTTCGGTGTCCTCGTTGGACAGTAAGTAAGCTCTTGTTGTTGCAAAGTTTCCTTTGCAATTTTCCCCTTTTCCGATTTGGTACCCCTTCGGAAGCTGTGATGGAGAAAAGTCAAGTTCTGCACCTCGGACCCTGTTGAAGTAGTGCCATATCAGGACTCCGTCAGCTCGCGCCCAACATCCAACGATGGCGCCCTTCACGTAATCTTGTACTACAAGTGAGGTTGCGGAACACTGAAGAAATGCCGGATTCTTTCTTCTCCACAATCCTGGTTTGGCGCAAGTTCTCTTGCACCAGCTCTTTTCTAATGCTTTAGCAAGTTCCTCAATCATTTCATCGACTTCTTCACGGCTTTTTCATCAGCATCTGTTCTTAAGCCGTAACCGGAGAAGTGTGTTCTAGTGGCTTTGTGGCCTTTCTTGCGTAAAGTTTTCAGTATTGCATCCATCTTTGGAAGTGCGACCTTGAGTTGCTTGGCTAGTACGTGAGTGTCATAAAAGCCTACTGCGTTGAGCTTTGCTTCGTCTGCGATGGTGTTAGTCATGGTGGTGTCTAGTACTTTTGCTATTTTCTTAGCTAACGTTGCATCCCAGAGCTTACCCAACCATAAAGGGCCGGCTTCGCCGAGCATGCCGTGTTGTTTCAAGACTTTGTCCACTTTTTCTTTACCTCTTTCACATCTGAAGTAGATTCTGAAATAATGGTCACTGCTGTGTGCGTAGATGGGTGTCATGGCCTTGTCAAACTGCGCTGCCACCAACTGTACTTTTCTTGTGAGGATGCGTATGCCGGTTTCGTGCATCTGCCAGTTTTTTACCGGAGTTGCCCAATACTTTCGCTGGCACGTCTTGGGGTAGGTTCCGGATAAGGGGGCAGTATCTGTTGCAGTTATGGCGAGTATCCCTTTGTTCTTTGTGCTTCTTACTGCAGCATCTAAGAAGGGATTTGGACTTCCAAACGGATCGATGTCTACATAGTCGAAGCCTTGGCGTAAGAACTCGTTGGCTTCTTCGTTGCTGGCTTTGATCTTTACCTTGTTTGCCTTAGCATTTTTCTTTATCTCTAAGAATGATTTCTTGTCGCGGTCGTTGATATACACATCTACGTTCTTCACTTCTTTTGCTATCCTTAATCCTCTTATGCCGGATGCGGCCAGCACATCCGCTATCTTGCCTCCTTTGGTTTGTTGTAACAACGCTACACTGATGTCTCTATTAGTTTGCATCACGGGATTGAAGAACACTCCCATGTCTTTCGTGACCACTTTTGGGGTGGTGGTGCTTATGGTGACGCTTCCTTCGGTGTGTTTCATCCAAAAAACTCCTTGATGATGGGTTCGTAGTCTGTTGTTATCTCTATATTCCAGTCTTTGGGTAGACTTTGCTTGTATGTTGGCCATCCAAACCTTTCTTCTAATAAAACTATCACTCCTTTGTCGGTCTCTGAGCGTATGCAGCGGCCGGCGTTCTGTGTCACCTTACTCATGGCGGGTAGCGTATACCCGTATTCCCATCCTTTGCCGAACTTGCTTTGATACAGATCTATGAGTCCTTGTGTCTCCAGGTCCGGTCGCGTAAGGGGTAGACCTGCGATAATGACTCCTTTCAACACTCCTGGCATGTCTACGCCTTCTCCAAAGCTTCCTGCGCTCACGCCGAACAACACGCCATCTTTTGAGTTTGCTAGTTGGTCTAGCATGCCTTGCTTTTCGTTGGTGGACATGCCACTTTGTTCGATCATTATTTTTCGTGCAGATAACTTGGAAAAGTATCCTAGTACGGCATTACGTATGGCGTAGCTAGGAAAGAAGACTGCGGTGGGGCCTGGAATGTTCTGGATGATGGAATCACAATGGCTTGCTATGCTGGAGTACATGTCGTTGCTTCTTTTGTTGTATTTGGTTGTTGTTAATGGTACGAGTAGTACTTTCCTGTTTTCTTTTGGAAAAGGACTGGGGTAGATTGCTGTCTTGGCTTGGATGCCTAGTATGTCTTTGAACATTTCTGGAGGATTTAGAGTCCCGCTCATGAGTACGCTGGCGTAGCACTGGTCAAACACGTCCTTTGCCATAAGGCCGGGATCGAGGCACACTAATCGTAACAGTGCTCCTGACTCTTCTTGTTTGCTTATTCTTGTAAAACCATTTTCTCTCTCTTGCCACGCGTCTAAGAAGCGCGCAACACCGCTGATGCTGCTTCGCTGTTGGTCCTCTCGCACGAGTTCTGCTGCTGCTGAGAGTTGGGTGGCTGCCTCGCCTAGTGATATGGCTAGTTCTCTTTCAAAGGTTGCCTTGTCTACGTTTTTTTCTTCTTGTGAGGTTACGGCCATCAATGCGTCTTGGACGTAGGACAGGGTTGCTATGGGTTGGCTGAGCTCGAACTTTTTGGCTTCCTTCACCGCGTACATCAGCATTTTGGTGCTTAGTTGCGCAGAATACACGCTTCTTAACCGGTTTGGGAGGTTGTGTGCCTCATCAACAATAACGATGCTCTTGTCTAGCTCTTTCTTGCTCTTGCTGAGGAAGGGGTCTCTGATGGTGTCGGAAAACAAGTAGTAGTAGTCGGCCACGATGACCTTGGCGTTCTGGGTGGCGCTCATGCTTATCTCGTACGGGCACAAGCCAGAATTGGCTGCTTCAGTAACGATCTCGTTGGCGGGTTTGCCATCCAATTGCTGTTTTAGCAATTCTATGCGTACATCTCCTTTCATGTAGTTTTCGTAGTAATGGCATTCACCATGGTCTCGCAAATGCTTGCAGTAATCGTGGAATTCTACGGGTGGCGCACCATCTTGTGCGCACATGTGCTTTTTCCCTATCAAGCTGGTGCAAGGAAATTGTATGTTGTGCTTGTTTTTGATCGCTCTTGCTGTTTCTAGGACAATATTGTGCTGGGTGTGGCGGCTGGTAAGGAAGAACACGGTGAGATCGTTGTCTATGGCGGTTTTGATAGCTGGTGCGAGTACTGCTGCGGTTTTGCCCAAACCAGTCGGTGCGTGCACCACGACGTGAGAATGCGTTTGTAAACTGTTGGTTACTAAGTCCATGAGCTCCTTTTGTGAGTCTCTAATCTTTTCGTGGGGAAAGAGCATGCTTTGTGCATGATGTGTGGAGTTATAAAGGTTCATTTTATATAGAAGTAATTCTGGTTATGGTGTATGAGTCAAGAACATCACCCGCACATTTTTTTGTTCTTGTTGGTCGCTGTTGCAGGTATGGGTGTGTTGCTATTAGGAATGCCTTCTTCAAAGACTAGTTTGATCGTTACAGGGGATGCGTTCAAGGGTATTGAGGAGAGTTCGGTCGTTCCAGGGTGTCCTAATGATAAGGCACCAGTATGTGGCGAGGATAATATTTCGTACAGGAATGCTTGCTATGCCCACCATGCCGGTGTTGAATACTTCATTGATGGCATGTGCTTTGATGAGCTTCGCTAACTATTTTTTGTAGTCTATCTGGCATTGGAATGACAATTTCTAAAGTGTGTTCGAGTGGTAGTTCGTCTGCCTTCTGGATGGCGTACAAACGTTTGCTCTTGGCGAGTTCAACAAGTTTTTCTTCTGCATTCTGCGTGATGGTGTGGCCCCAATCTTCTTGTGGGACTTGGATGCCTAGGTGGACTCCCTCATCGCGAAAGGCAAAGACGTACGCGGTTCTTTGTTGTTCTACTTTTTGCTTGAAGGCTATTAAGTATCCTACTGATCGTGACGTGGGCGTTCTTTTAAGCAGGTCACATCTTGTTGGCTTTTCTACTTGGACGAGTGTCTTGAACAGCACGCCCCAGCCGCAGTAGCTTGTCTCATCGATCTCTACGCGGTACTGACATGCTGTGCACTCTTTTCTCCACCCTTTAGGATCTCCTTCCCACGGTCTTTGGGTGGGTGGCTTCATACTCCAAACAAATCTCCCAGTTCTGCGTTCTGGATGAGTTCTACTGGCATCGGGCAGAGTCTGTAGCCGGGAGTGTCTTTGCCTAAGGTCACGATGTCTTCTGCCCAGTCCAACGTGAATCCTACGTCCATATATTGCTGCAATTGGCTCTTGCTGGTGACAGGAAAGTCATGCGGGAAGTCTTCCTGTTTTGCAAAGGCTCGAAGTTCTACAGGCGCTTTTTCCTTCTCAGGACCCTGTATGCCGAACTCATACGCTTGCCTTGCGTACATGATGACGCGTTTGTTGGGCAATACATCAGTTTTCATTTGTGCTATGGTGTCCACAAACACTGTGCAAGGTTTTGTCGCTTTGTTTGCGATGATCTCACAGGGCTCTTGTTTGGCTCCGTACGAGAGCTGGCGCCATTCTGGACCGTACGTGCAGATGATCGTGCCATGATTCCGTCTGTGCTCGCACTCGTCACATTCTGGAGTTATGCTTCTTACTTGGCCATCATCATACCCTTCACGTAAGATCATGGGTGGAGAAAACTAGCGTACAATAAAAACTAAAGCATGTTTCGGATGTTGTCAATATGTACTGCCACGTCGTGGCCTTTCTTTGTTAGATTGAGTAACTTTAGTCGTCCTTGTTTATCAAACACGACTAGGCCTTCTTTTTGCATTTCTTGGAGAATTTTGACAACATGAGAATAGGTACAGTCGATTTGTTTGGCCAGGTTGGAAGCATAGATCTCGCCCTTGGTGTTTCGTAATTCCACGAGCATCATGGCTGGCTTTTCCCTGAAGAGTACGTTAAATATTTCTTTGTTCTTCATATGCAAACCCCCATATCTATACTCCAAAGGTTATTCTAGAGTTGTATATAAAGGTTTCCTATACTAGAAGTTGTGACTTTTCCGTGTCGTACTTCCAGGATTCTGCAACAGATCCCTTTTTCTTGTAGTACTTGGATAGTCTGGCAATCTTGCTTCGTGTTAGTTGCAATCCTCTCTTGGTTGCCTGGTCTTGTCTGTTGTGCTCGAGATGTTTTTCGATGATTGCTGCCTTTTTAATAAGTGCAGTAAGATCTTCTGGTAGTTCTGGTGTGAGTTTCTTGTCGGCTAACACCTTACTGATGCGTTTCTTGAGTAATGCTTGGGTGGCTGGTACGCCATACTGGTCTCGTAGGATGAGTCCGATCTCGCTTGGACCCTTGTCTTCTTTGGCAAGCTTTGCGATGACCATCTCTATCTCTTTTGCAGAATAGCTTAGCCAGGTTGCTTTGCGTGGCTCGAGAGGGTGTTTGCTACCGCTCTTGCCTCTGTCGCGAGAATGCATTCTTGCCATTATACGTTTTCTCAGAGGGCAGTTTATAAAGGTATTGTTTAGTCTGCCTTGCAGGTTCCGCCAAAGATTTCGCCACCGTTGTTGGTGAAGGTTATACCTGCTTTGTGAACGCTTTCATTCACGCGAACCTCAGTTACGTTGAAATCTTCTTCCAAACTGTGTAGGTTTAGGTCTGCCACGCCTCCTTGCTTGAGGCTGGCAATGTACAAGTCATATGCTTTGCCGCCAAAGCTGTATTGGTTACGGTCTCCGAACACTGCTTTCTTGCAGTGCTGGCCACCCTCGAACTTCAAGCAAAGGTCTATCCTGAATTTTGTTTCGGTGCAGAATCGGTCAAACCCTCCTAGAGGATTGCAGTCTGCGATGTCGCAACAACTTTTTACATCGATGCATCTTTGTTGGTCAAAGCAGAAGGTGGTGCCGAGCTCACACTCGCACTTCTTCTCTTCTTCGTTGTACACTTCTTGGAACGCGCAGAAATCTGTTTGTGTGCAGCTGCCTTCAATGCAGCTTTCTTGCACTCCACACTCGTCAGTCTTGCAGCAATGATTGGAAGGGATGCAGGTATCTCCACATTGTTTGAACTCGCCAGTACAGAAGCAGGTTCCTTCTCTGCACTCTTCGTTTTTCCCACAATTCACATCTTTGCAAGGATCTACAGTGACGGTTTCTGTAACATTCACCACGGTAGGTTGTACGGTTGCGGGTGGTGGAACTTCTGGTTCTGGAGGCTTGCCGCACGCTACAAGTGTTATTATTGCTAAAACAGCAAATACAAGCAAAACCTTTTTCATACGCTTATGAAAAAAATGCAGTATATAAATCTTCACAAGCCGTTCACTTCATACTTGATCTTTCTGCCAGGGTAGGCGCGCCGCACTATGGTGCCCATCATCCTTTTTGCCACTCGTAGCTGCGTAGGGGTGTGATGTACTGGTTTTAACTCGTGGCTAGACCTGCCGATGCTTACGTCGACGTCTTCGTCTGTCGTGCTTACCAGGGTTCCCACCATTTCTGGCTGGTGTGATCTCCATTGCCCCCTGTAGTCTTTTCTAAGTTGCGTTTCAGCACCTTCTTTATGTCCTTCTTCTGTGTCTAGCCAGTAGAATTTTTCTTGCGCGATGTCAACCAGCAATCTGGCTACCCCATCCCCCTTCAATTCCTCATCTTGAAGCAGGTGCACAAAGGTCAGGAAGAGGTACTTGTTAATAAGCGTTGTGCTATTCTTCGTGCAATACTTTGGCTTCTATTTTTGCCTCAGCAGCGCTCAGCAACACTTGAAGTTGGGCTCGTTGCTCAGGTTCTGCTTCTCCTAAGGCTATGAAGTCCTTCCTGCTTCCACCAAGAAGCGTTTGGAGTGTGGTGAAATGTAGCCATTAGCGCCCCTGGGCGTTGGAGCTCGCCTCTCCGTCTTTCACTTGTGCATACACGAAGATCTCAAAAGGTCCCTCTTGGCTGGACAGTCTTAGATGGGAGTATTTTTTAGGATTGGGACGGGCTACGTAGAGCAGATCTGCCAATTTTGTTTTGCACTCCCACGTAGTCAGTGGCTGTTCGGTACCTTCCGGCCCACAAGTTACTTCTTCTTTTGTCCAATCAGGCATCTACCCTAGGGGAAGGCAACGCTTATAAATCTAGCCTAGATTGTCCGCTCATGGAAGAAAAACTCCAGGTGATGGTGGGTGTTGTCGTACCGAAAGGCAAAGAGTTTGCTCTAGACGCGTTCAAAGAGGCAACCAAAGACTTTCTTGGAGAGACCTTCACGCCCAAAGGGACAGGGTTAGAAGCGCACGAACAACGCAAAAAAATCATTGAGGAAGCCAAAAAGCGAAAGGTGGCAGGCGTGCTGTTCTTTGATTGTGATGTGATACCTCCAGATAATGTTCTTGGCTTAATCAACGTCAAAGGAGACATTGTTGGTGGTGCATACCTAGGATGGCAAGACATGGGCCAACCGAAAGTAGCACCATGCTCTTACGCCCATGATGAGAAGGGGATAGCATTCATTCCTGTGGATGTTTTTATGGGAGACCAGGCAATCGCTGTTTCTGCCACCCAGTTCGGGTGCGCGTACGTCAAGAAAGAAGTCTATGACAAGATCAAATGGCCAGAAGATGTGAATGATGACATCGCATTATGCTTGGAAGCAAGAAAGCAAGGCTTCAACGTTGTCGTCCATACAGGTGTGAAGTGTGTGAGAAAGACACCACAAAAGGACCTTGCCTGGCCCACCGCAAGAGTGGGATATGAGTTCAAGAGTGACCAATAGCTTTATAAAGCACCTCTGAAGATTTTGAGTAATGGGTAGAAAAGCCAAAGGTATCAATGCCGCCAAAAGTCTGATACGTAGACGACACCATGGACGATGGTTAAACGCTGCCTTTGTGACAAGATTACTAAAACTTAAAGCAAAGGCAGACCCATTAGAAGGAAGCTCCCAAGCAAAGGGCATTGTTCTAGAAAAAAGACAGTTAGAAGCAAAGCAACCCAGTTCCGGCATGCGAAAGTGCTGCAGAGTACAACTAATCAAAAACGGCAAGCAAGTCACCGCCTTCTTCCCCAGAGATGGGGCGATGAAGATGGTGGATGAGCATGATGAAGTCATCATAGAATGCATCGGCGGAAACAAAGGAAGAAGCAAGGGAGACATTCCTGGTGTGAGATGGCAAGTTATCAAAGTAAATGACCAATCCTTAGAAGCACTGCTTAACGGCAGAGTGGAGAAAGCAAGAAAGTGAAAGCATTCAACCTTTGGAGCATGGATGGCATCGAGGTTAAAGATCTTGGATTGCAACGCTATGTTTCCTTAGCACCAAGAATCGTTCCACGAAGCGGCGGAAGATACGCCTCTGATCGTTTCCACAAAAGCAAAGCATTCATTGTAGAAAGATTGATCAACAAGCTGATGAACGCTGGCCACAAAGGAAAGAAGCACTGGCGCACGAGTAGCCACCAAACAGGAAAAGGATTGGCTGCTTACCGAATTGTTAAAGACACGTTAAAACTTATCGAAGAAAAGACTAAAGAAAATCCTATCAAAGTGTTTGTCCAAGCGTTAGAGAACGCTGCACCAAGAGAAGAGATCGTTACCATAGAGTATGGTGGCGCTCGCTATCCAAAAGCTGTTGATTGTGCGCCACAAAGACGAATTGATGTGGCACTACGCCTATTCACCCAAGGAGCATTCCAAAGGTGCTTCAACACCAAAGTGGCTGTAGCAGACGCACTAACTGATGAAATCTTATCTGCCTACAAGTTCGACCAAAAAAGCAATGCTATTGCTAAAAAGCTAGAACTCGAACGACAGGCGGATGCCTCACGTTGATGCACATCCGTCTTGATGATTGTTCTCTTCGCTTTTCTTATTCACTCTATAGCGAAGCCTCTGCTGCTGTGATGGTTCCCCGTATGAGAACCATGACCGCGCAGCTAATGAACGCATACGATGAGTTAGTTAAGCAAAGGCCAAGGGAGGTAGGTTCGCAACTGTTCCTCAATGCATATCGAGAACATCCGAACTCTCTGGCTAACTGCTACCGGTTTGAGATTGGTATGGTCGGTCCTGAAGAGACAGTTGTAGAACTAGCAAGAGATCTCATAGGAAACGTCGATGTATCTCCCGAGTTCGATATTACTTGCCAGATGTTAAAGGGTAAGGAAGCTTCTGATGTTGCGGAAATGTTTGGGTTAGAAAAGGCAGAAGCTGGCGCAGCTGAGATTACTGTATAATTATCGAGTAGGCGTGTCTGTTTCGTTCTCTGGTTCTTGGTTGACGTATTCTCGTTGCGCGAACTCATCCGCACAATACAAAGTCCTCGGAGAATCCCTGAAGACTGTAGATAGTCGAGGAACGTATCCTACGCTCGCAGGATCAACACTCCCAACGCCTCCTGGTGCTGGGGCTTCGGCTGGTTCATCAGTGGGTTTTGGCATAGATCTCTAATGTGTGAGGCTCTTATAAAGGTTTACCCAACCGTGATCGATGCTTTAGCTTGTTGTGCGGTGGCGAAGATTTCCACTTTTGAGGGCTGTCGGTTTCTGTTGATAAGTATGGTGGAGCCAGCATTCATCATGCCAACGTCATACCCTGCACGGTCCCTAAACGTGGCCAGGTTTGTATCTACTGTGACGCGTCTTCCATTTGTAGAGAAGGTAAACGTGATGCTTTCTGTGACACGATTTTCTGAGAATTTGGGTGGCGCAGTGTACGTCATCGTGGCGGTGGCTCCAGCAGTACCAAGATCTAGCTTTGTCCCACCTTGGATAACTATGGGCATGGTTGCACTGCCGATAACACCGTCTCTATTCAGATCCATCTGGATGTTGTCTCCAGATACGGTAAACGTGAACTCTTGACCATACGCTCTGAGGAATCCTTGATTGTTAGAGATCGGCGCGATCTTTTGGCCGCCTGCCATGTCTTGGAAGGTGACGCTGGTCCCTCTCTTGCTTCGGTATTGGAAGATTTTGGTGATGCCTGACGTGGTGTCAGAGCTTGTCAGTACGATATAGTCTCCTGGCGCTATGGTGCCGCCTTCAGACGCATGCAATGTTCTTGTACCTTTGCCGTACTTTAGCGTGCCTCCATCGTTGTATATGAGCGGTATGCGGTACCTTCTGCCTTGTTGGTTGGTAAACTCAAGGTTGTACCCTCTGCTTACCGGAGAGAACACGATAGGAGGGTCTTTGGCCACCCCTACGCCTTTGTAGCGCAGGTCAAGATCAGGGACTAAGAAGACTGCAGGATTGCGTATGTATTCTTGTACTGATTGTCCTGCAGGTACGATGACGTCTGTGCCTTGTGCAGGTCTTGCTTCGATAAGGTACTCTATGGATTGGATGGTTACGTCATCATCTGTGATGATGGCGCGCATTCGTACTAAGGCGTCTGCGCTATACCCATCTAAGCGTACGCCTCTGCTGAAACTGTCATCCACGACATCGGTCCAGTCAATATGCTGGGGTCCTTGTAGCTGTATGCGTAGTTCGTTGCTTCCGCTGCGGTAGGTTGCGTTGCTGATGTTGAACTCCCAACCCAAAATATTCAAGGGTTTGTACCATAATCTTCGCAGGTTCCTTCCTTCGCGTCTGCTGAACAAGCCTTCCTCAAAGTCTAGCGTGTACAAGAGTATGTCATCAGAAAAAACCATAGCATCTTGGACGTTGCCTAGATCATCTTGGACAAACTCTACTTTTCCGCCATCAAACAGGTCTTGTCTGGAGAAAACAATGCTTTGGGAGTAACTGGTGCGTCTGCTTCCGGTGATATCTTGGCTTGGACCAGAAATGCTGGGCAACTTTTCCCCTAACGTTTGGCCAATACCTACTAACGGTGCTGCAAGGTTGCCTGATCCTGGCATGACTAGGAGTGCGAATAAAGAAACGATGCCAACGATCGCCACAAGACTTATGAGTGTGTTATCCTTGTGCATGCTGCTTGTTTAGACTAGAACTATATATGGTTTGTGTCACCACTCTGGTTGAACATCGTATTCTCGCTCAGGGAATGGCTCCCACCATTCTGTTTTGGCGCCGTATGCTTGCACTGCATGTGCTGTCGCGCCTACAGGTTTTATCTGGCTCCAGTTCCACATTGTTAGTAAGGAGAATATTGCTACTATGGCTACCGCAATCAGTATGAACGTGAAGAGCTTCTGCATGTGGTCTGGCAAGATCTAAGCTATTTAAACGTTTGGGTGCTTCCGCCTATGGTTACTGATGCGACTTTACTTCGGTGCTTTGTAAGGAGCGGTTGTCGATGAGTTTGGATGTGATGAAATCCTCTACTCGATCATCCACCCACGTATAGTCTAGGCCTTTTGGTTGAAGCATGACATAGCTCAATCCTGCCTTTTTGCACTTTTGGGCAATACCTATGGGGTGTCCGTTTCCTGGCAGCACGTACACAGGCTCGCCCCTTGCTATGTAGGGTGCGGCAGCATCCACGTATGCTTGTTCCTGTCCGTCGAGCACGCGGTTAATGTATGTTTGGCCTTCCTTGCTGGCGAGCAAGCCTCGAATGCGACTGTTGGCGCTATTGATTGCTTTGGATATTTCGGCGGTTTGTTCTTCGGTCGTGCCATCCAGGGGTAGAGCTCGTATTTCAGCCACGCAAGAGTCGTACAGGGTCTTCAACTGTTCACGCATGTCACTTGTTTCCAACCTTGCGCCTACAAGATCCCACTTTCTTCTGGTGAGCACATTCTCATAACACGTGATGAAAGTTTTTGTGCTTTTGACATCCGGTCCTTCAGCGCCCATGGTTCCTCTTCTTCGTTCGATGAGTTCTGCGCCCTTCGCATTCAATCTTTCAGGAATCATGATTCTAAGGCCGTGGACGTCGTACAGTTGGTCGGCAATAGGTCCTAGACGCTCCAGGATAGGGATAGGTAATTGGGTGATTCTATGGCTTGAGGAGTGTACAAACGCACCAATAACGACAAAAGGATCCTGGCCCCAAGCATGCACTATGCTGCCGTGTTCGCTTTTGAAGGACGTAACTGAGGGGTAAGAAGGTCGAACGATGGCGGGTTTAGACTTGTGGTGCCAATACCCAAGGCCCCCTACAGCCATGGTAAGGCACAAAGCAGGTATCTGCCATCTCATCGGTGCTTAAGTGTTAGCTCTTTTATAAAGGTAGACAGCCCTCATTTTTAAATAAAACACTCGAATTGCTACCTCCCAGTAACATTGAAACCGATACCTTTATATACTAGTTGCCACAATATAGTATTGGATAGCCGACTACTAGAGTGAGGAGTCGGACATTACCAGGGGGTGCTATCAGACTCTTATAGAGTTCTGTGGCCAACACACAATGCTAGCACAAGAAGCATGTCCAGATTGTGGACATAAAAACTTCTTCCTTAACCGGGAGAAGGGAGAGGCTATTTGTCGTAACTGCAGTTGCGTTGTTGAAGACAGCATTGTAGACTTAGGAAGAGATTCTGTAGCCTTTGACGAAGATACCTTAGAAAGTAATACTAGAACAGGAGCTCCTTTTGATCCAAGAATTGCCAACAACTTGAGCACAACCATTGGCAGCCAAGACGATATACGAAAATTAAGCGGTAAGAGCAAAGCAATGGTTTCTCGCCTACGAAAAAAGCATTCTTGGGCTAACACAAGCTTTGAACACTCACTAAATCACGCAATGGACCATCTAAGAATGCTCAGTGGAAAGTTAGACTTGCCACGAGCAGTAGAAAAAGAAGCAGCCATGATCTATCGAAGAGCTGCAGAAAAAGGATTAACACTCAAAAGAAGCAAAGAAGACATCATGGTAGGCGCAGTGTTTGTAGCATGCAAACTCCACAGCATACCTAGAAGCATGAAAGAGATAGCCAGAGAAGGCAAAGCAGATCTCAAAATCCTAGGAAAAACATACAAGCTATTGTTAAGAGAGTTAGACATCAGAATCATGCCAACCTCTCCACACGATTACATTAGCAAGTTCGCAAACCAGCTAAAATTAAGTCCAAAAACGCAAACAGCAAGCGTAAAGATGGTAGAGAAAATGCAAAAGCAAGGCTTACTCTCAGGATTAAGTCCATTAAGCATAGCAGCTTCAGCTCTTTACATTAGTTGCATCACAGAGAAAGAACGAAGAACACAAAAAGAAGTAGCTAGTGCAACAGGCATCACCGAAGCAACCCTACGCGCACGATGCAGACGGATTGCAAAACAACTACACTTAAAATACAAAATACGGTGAACATCATGTATAAATGTCCAACTAATTCTGAAATCAACGATGACATTTTAAGTATGTTCACCATCATAAAAACTCAACCTACTCTACTCTCTGTGCCCGACGTTGTTGACGAATGTGGCATGGATGAGGAGCAATATTTCGAAATCAAAAAGCATGTTACTGCATGTGCTAGCTGCAAAAACGTGCTGAAAGAGTACCAACAGATGCAGTTAGTTCTTGAACAAGTAAAGAACGGAAAATTGGAAGCCTTCCAAGCTAAGAAAGCTACCGCATAACCGAATCATTTTTGTAGTCTAACCTTTCACAAGCAGCCATGGCTCTTGAAATGCTAGGCTTGATCGTGTTCATCCTCATAGCAGCAATTGCTGTGTTTATCGCGCTGCTAGGATTACCTGGAGCCTTTGTAATCGTTGTTGGAGCGTTGTTATACAATCTGATAACGTGGAGTTTGGCCATATCTTGGAAGTTGTTAGCAATTCTTGCTGCACTAGCGATACTTGCTGAAGTCCTAGAAGCGTTCGTCATGGTGTATGGTGCCAAACTAGGAGGGGTGAGCAAGTACGGAACCTTTGGCACGGTGGCAGGAGCCATAGTTGGTGGCTTGTTGCTAAGCGCAGTCATGCCCATCGTAGGCACAATCATTGGTGTTTTCTTAGGCGCAATACTTGGGGCGTTCTTAGCAGAATACGCCCACACCCATCACGCAGGAAAGGCATGGAAAGCAGCAGTAACCGCGCTTATTGGTAGAGGATTAGTCAGTGTGGTGAAGCTCGTAATTGTTGTAGTACAGATAGGTCTCGTTCTGACTGCGATCTAGCTCGTAAACTTTAAAAAGGGTCCAGCTTCTTTATTAGTATTCTTTGCCCCTGTAGTGTAGTCCGGCCAAGCATGCTGCCCTTTCGAGGCAGCGACTCGGGTTCAAATCCCGGCGGGGGCATCTATTCCTTAAAATCGTAGATGTTGTCGTGATGGTCGTAGTATCGGAAAATTATCTTACTCTCTTCATGCCGGAATAAAAGAACAAAACTAGACTTGACATGGACTCTCTTGTAGTGTTGTAATGGTCGTTTAAGATTCTTGTAGTGTGAAGGATCAGATTTGATTACTTCTTCGATTTTTTTCAGCAAGATCTCAAACTGTTTCGGGTCCTTCTTGGATAATTTAGCTAGCGTCTTATCTAGGTCTGGATGAATCTCGTACTGCATTCAGGAATGCCTCTTGCGAAGTTCATCCACATTCTTGAACTTGATGCCTTTCTTTTTTTCTCCCTTTCTTATTTTTTCTACAAAATCCGGCCTGAGCTCAGGCTCCATATGATCCTTCTCATACGCCTTCACAACCAAAGAAATTGCTTCTGCTTTGTTTCTTAGATCGTTTTGTATCTTGACTATATGCAACGTCTGGTTCACGTCCTTAGGTATGTCTATCAAAGCCTTCATGTTAATAGTTGTTAATACTTGTTAACATTTAAAGCTTTCGTTTTCAAATCCCGGCGGGGACACCCTTATAAAGGGGTAGTCATTTGACAGTAACATGGTCAGATTTGAACGTTCAAGAGAGGGCAAACGAAGAGATTCTAGAGACGCCTCTCCAAGAAAGGAAGCAAGATTCAAGGACTTTGTAGAACGACCTAGAGGAAGACCAAGATTTGAGGAACGACCTAGAGGTCGCGACCGTGGTTTTTCAGGTGGTAGAGACCGAGATAGTCGCAGAGGACCGTTAGAACTCACTAAGGTAGTTTGCGGCCAATGTGGCATCAACACTGAAGTTCCTTTCAAGCCAACATCAAACAAGCCCGTACTATGTCGAGATTGCTTTACCAAAGCACCACGAAGCGGACCACGCGGTGCACCAAGCGCTCCACCAAGCAGAGAGTTAGAACTGATTAACATGAAGCTAGACAAGATCATGAAAGCTCTAGATCTTGAATAAGCCCTAAACCTTCTATATTCTGTAATGATAATACCTTCGTGCATGACTCAGATCCTTTGGAAGATCGAATCCGTACTCTACAAGAGGAATTACGTGATCTAAAATCTCAACGACCTAGTTGGGCTACCAAAGTAAAACAAGTGGTTGCTCCTAGATGGGATGCTTTCAGCAAGAAAGTGACGGATACCGGTCGTAAAGTTTGGGAAGGAAGAGACATGGTCGTCATTTACGGTTTTTTGTGGGGGGTGTGTGGGTTAGTTGCGCCTCCTGTAATGGCGTATGACGCGGTGAGAAAGCATGTCGTTCCACGCATTCCTCTTGTTAACAAAAAAACCCGTGGAAGCATAGTGGCAGAACAGATTTCTCAGGTGCATTTCAATTCTTTTTGCTATTCTGGGGGAGAGTACCGACCTCCAAATGCGGAACATATCGCGCTTTGTGCAGACGTCCAACGCCAGTACTTGCGTGAAGCCAAACAGGTCGTTCGCTTGTGCGATCGCTCGCTAAAACTTCTGAGAACTACGGACTATCGATGGACTGCGGGAATTGAGAGCAGGAGAGACGACGCTCATCGTTTCATTACTGAATACGGTCCGGTTATAGAAAAGGTAGCTTAGTTCAAAGCCACATACTCGCCGTTCTTGACCGTTTTCAGAACAACCGGTTTTATCGTGTCGCCATTCACATCAAACTTGATCTTGCCGGATGTTCCTTGGAAGTCTACGTTGGATAATTCATTCTTCACACATTCCTGCCTTTTCGATGTCGAAAGCCGGGTTATCTGCCACGGAGTTTGTTCCAGCCCAGACTGCATGTACTTCCTACAGATTTGCAGCCGCTGTATGCAAGATATACTCCCAGGGCTAATTGCCAAGGGTTCAAAGGTATGTACCCAAACCATCTTGGCGCGGATGCCTCGTTGGGCTTTCCAGAAATGCCTAAGATTAACAAGTCCATAAACAAGCCCATTCCTTCTACCATTGCTACGTAGCCTAGGGCTGCTGCTGTTGTTCTTTTCAACCGCGATTTCATGAGTGTTTTCGCAATCTCAGAACGTTTGGGGTCTTGGGAGGAAAACTGTTCTCCCTTAGTGAGTATGATTTCTAAATCGCCTCCGGAATATCCCATTGCCATCGCGTTTTCATTCAGATTGTTGTATTTCTTATCGTGGGCCTCTTTTTTTATCTGCATACGTTTTGCATAGGTCAAAGTCAAGTCAGGATCTGTTCTTTCTTCAATAGAATCAGTCGCGTCAGGCGTGGTTTCTGGAATGGGTGCATCCTCAGGATTATAGTCGTTACTCATATGTTTCCCCTAAGGATAATGGGGTTTTTGAGTATATAGGCCTTTCGGTCTGTCACTACTAATTAGGCACTATTTTGGCTCAGTCGAAATACCGAGGATCGTCCGCCTTCACGGTCTCTTGTTTGGGTTTGGTCTCCGAGCTGGGCTCTTCCTTCTTAGGCTCCTTCACTTCTGGAATAGGATTAAGTTCTAAGGCGCGCTTAAAATTCACCGCTCCACACTTGATGCATCGACAATAAGGTCCCCACTTGCCCTCAACAATGTCCAAATAAGCACCACAAACGCACTTCCAGTTGTCAATCAGTTTATCCTTGTGTTTGACACAAACTGGCACTTTTTGCTTGTTCTTGGTGATGCATTGCTTCCCACAAAATGGACAGGCAAGAATTTGTGACTGGCCGTATCGCTTAGGAATGCGCATGGTGTACTCGCGCCCCCACTCCTTAAAAAACTGTAGTTTTTTATACTCCAAAAACATAAAAAAACGATGAGATGTGAGTGGGCTGACAGTGAAGACATGCGAGACTACCACGATAAAGAGTGGGGGAAGGAAGTGCATGACGACCGATTACTGTTTGAATTTCTCATCCTAGAAGGTGCACAAGCAGGATTGAGCTGGAGCACGATCCTAAAAAAACGAGAAGGCTACCGAAAACTCTTCCACAACTTTGACGTTAAGAAGGTAGCAAAGATAACCTCAAAGCAAGTAGAAAAGCTACTCCTTGACCCGAGCATCGTCAGAAACCGCTTGAAAGTTGAAAGTACTATTACAAACGCACAATTCTTCATGGACGTACAAAAAGAATTTGGAAGCTTTGATGCTTACATCTGGCAGTTTGTGGGTGGCAAACCTAAACTAAACACGTTCAAGAGTATGAAAGACATCCCTGCAACAACAAAAGAATCAGACTCTATGAGTAAGGACCTTAAGGATCGAGGCTTTAGATTCGTAGGAAGTACTATTTGTTACGCGTTCATGCAAGCAACAGGCATGGTGAATGATCATATGGTAGACTGCGAGTTTCGTTAGAACAAGTTGCCTCTAAATCCTTCCCACTGTTTCTGGGTGCTCTCTTCTCCTTTGGACGCGACAGCAGCATCAACTTTTGCCACCTGAGCTTCAAGCAAGCTTTTTACGGCATAGCTCACCAGTCCGAGCTCCATCGTCTGCCCGCCTATTCTTCCCTCCTTCGTACGGAATATCTTTCCAGACTTGACCAACGCTTCAAACTCTTTGGTGGCATTGCTCAATTTTTGTAGGTGACCCTTCAAATTGATGAAGACGTTTGGATCATTCAAGTTTGCAGTGACGTATTCGGAGTCCAGCTCTGTTTTTTTCAAAATTTGGGCAGCCTTAAGCACTTGATCCGCAGCGTTAGCATGTGCTTGGGCCCACTCAACAATTTTTTGCTCTGTAGCATCAGGTCTTCCCGCGGAGAATGTGGAAACATAATCGAGCATGCGTTTCTTGAGGTCCTTCAACGTGGTTATCATGTCGTTAAGACTTTGTTTCTCAAAGAACCCTTCCTTTTATACCTCGTTAACTCTTGCTTTGAGAAAAGCATACTGTGTTTGGTAGTCGACGATGGTCTGGGCATCTTTAGCTTTGATCCCTTGAGCGATCGCTGCAGGCATCTGAAAGGCACTTACCACGGTGACCATTGCCGCACACACTTGTATTGCGAGTTTGGATGCCATACTATGACTTTCTTCGATCGACTTTATATTGATTCTATTCTTGAGTACGTACGAAGTTATTAAATAAAATCCTGATACCTCATATTTGTTCCGCAAATTGCGGCTAACGAAAAGGTGGCTGTGCGTTTCGGCGCACGGCGCATCTAGAATTTTCCTACGCTTCTTCGGAAGCTCCTCTTCCAAAGTACGTACTCAAATATCTTATATCTCATCTCTTCTTGTTGTTACTATCTTCGCGTACTAAGTACGAGAAAAGGAGGTATCTTAGTCAAGCGGACCACGGTTCGCTTGCTTTTTTTTCCAAAACGTTCTTATACTAGAACGATTGCCTATTGGGTATGGATAAGCCCAACCTGGCGTTGATTCTGGTGGTCATAGTGGCATTACTTGCTTTGGCCCAAGTGATAAGTGTCCAGAAGACTGGCCAAGGCATCAGTCATGTAATATTATCCAGCAGCTACGCTTCCTACAATGAACGAAACGCTCGTTTGCAAGAGCGACAAGAGCTGTACCAACAACAACTTGCCGACCGTGGTGCAAAGATTTACCGTGGTTCAGTCATACGAAATCCTGATGCGGGTCGTGTCACGCGCTACCATTACGTTAGTCCTCAGGCGTCCGCCGACACGTTATCCAATCAAGCGCGCTACCGCGATGATTTTGATCGTAGAGACCTCGTGCTCCAGCAGTGGAGGGAGTCTGCAAGGCAGAGTGAGGAAGCACAAGACCGACTCAAAGACAAGAGTGTTACGTTGCGTAATCAGTATCGTGGTCAACAAGACTGGTCAAGCAGTCTGTACAGACGCACCTAGATCGCTCTGAGAAAGCTAACAAAATATCCGCCTGTCTTATCATCCTCATCTTCTGTTTGATGGTAGACGTCCAAAATTACCTTGCTTGTTTTGTATATGCTTTCTTCAAAAGAAAACAACTGTTCTGCTTTGACGCCGTCTACAGGCAATGCGAGACATCCTTCTTCAAAGTCTGTGCGCAGCTGACCTAATTTGGACAGATCCGCTCTTTTTGCGTTGCTGTACGTAACGCGTACGCACATCCCACCATCCTTGCATAATTGTCGAAGATTGCGAGAGATCACCTTGTCTGTGAGAATGTCATCGTACAACTCTTCTGGGTCGTCCGTCTCTTCCTCTTCAGGATCTTTAGCTTCAGAAAGATATTTGGCCACTTTCGCATCATCAGGATGCTGGTAGCCGTGTTCGTTGTAAAAGTCTTCACAGTCCTCTCCTGGTGCTATGTTGGGAAAGCAAAAGATGACAAGATCTGCTTTTTCTTTGAGTTTAAAATCTGGAAGGTAGGTTTCGATGAATGTCGCTTGAGGCAGGCGTTCTTTTGCTTTTTCGAGCATCTTGTGCGAGCCATCAACGCCGATAAACTTGCTCTTGGGGAAGAGTTTGGCCACCTCTGCAAGTAGTTGTCCTCCTCCGCACGCAAAATCTAAGATCGTTTCTGGTTCGTGCTTGCAAAAAAGCCTGATCTCTTGGGCTATCTTCTTGTAGGCAATCTTGTGCGAGCGATCATCTGCTTGGGAAAGCCACCACTTTCCTACAACTTGGTTGTAGCTTTCTTGACCCTTGTCTAGCTCGTCATCAAAATTGATCATCCTATTCTGCCATGCTGGTTGCTTAAAAGCTTTCCCCCGCAAATGCATAATTCTTAAATATTCCAAGACTTAACCCTGGGCATGCCGCACCTGTCAACTGCTGACGCCACACCGACGGAGAGCAGTTTTGAACGGCTACAAAAAGCTTGCGAAGATTCTGGCTACGCGTCTGTTGAGGGCCATCCTGCGCTATACACAAGAGATAAAGAGGATAGTACGGAGTTTGTCTGGATTGGGGGTCCGATAAAATACGTGGAAACTGCGCAACCAGAGATCGTCCGAGAAAACTTTTTGCAACGGACTAGATTCTGGTGGCAGGCAGGAATAGTGGCCGCGCCTCCTCTGGTATTATACTGTTTGGCAGCGTACAAATTCGCTGACACGATCATCAACAAATTCCCTGACCATGTGGTTGGGAGCTTTATGTATGGCATGGGGGCTTTCGCGCTTGGTCTTTCTGCTGTGGCAGTGGTGCATGAGGGTCTTATGGCGTATTGGCGAAGAAAAGCCAATAATGACTTGAACTCAACATGTTCAAACATTCTTGTTGGGGAAGAGGCGATCCAACCGCTAGGGGATAGGGCAGGTCAAATCTTTGGTTAAAGAAAAAAGTATCCCGCTACTCTTGAGCGGGATTTTCCTCATGCTCAGTTCACTGCTGTCGTGGAAAAATTTCGGCAAGAGGGTCTGATTCGTCGGAAAGGTTCTCTCCTGCTGCTCGCGTAAGTTCTCCTAGCGCTTCTGCGTAGGATTTTCGCCTGTGCACCGCGTGTTTTTTCCGTAACGCTGTTGTTGCCTTCCTTATGGCGTTCTTCACCATGTGGCGTTCTCCAAATCCTTGTGCGTGCACTTGGATGTTGTCCCTGCCGCTATTCATGTACAAACTGCACTCTAATCCTTGCAGTTTTCTTGTTTTAGCATTCGCTTTGGTTACTACCGCGCGTATGCTACCGTCTATGTCTTGTTTCCTCAGAAATACTTCCAACTGTTCACGAATGAGCCCTGTGTTGAGTGGTGCAACCTTCGAGCTCACGTCAATGGTTGTCATGAACCTACCTCCAATCAAGGGGGTAGGCATAGCAAGTATAAATACTTTGTGAATCTTTACACTATTTGTAATGCTTAATTCTTTGACTCCAAACTTGCTCGTAAACTTGGCGGAATGTATCTGCAATTACTTTGTCTTTTATCAAGAAGGCCTTTGGAATTTTTTGGGTATAATATTGCATATACACCATGTCATCCACGACGCCCCATTCTGTTTCATTGTTCAATTCTGCGAACCCTGTTTCAGTATTTTTGTTTTTTCTTTTCTTTTCTAATGGTTTGTCTTCCATAGGGAAGAGTATTTTACCCCGAACCTTCAACTTATTTCTCAATGCATGGTGTTCATCATAAAACGCAACTAAACGCTGGTACGCATGTTTCTTAGCTCCATATACGCGTTCAGTGGACTTTGGGGTCAGCTTGCCATTTATCTCGTACCACATGGACTTAATCCCGGTAAAGCCTTCATAATACTTATACTCTGATTGTGGGTGCCCTAATTTTTTCTTCTTAAAGCGAATCAGCTCATCTTGCACTGTCTTCCTCTGCTTTTCAAGAGTTTGTTGTTTTTCTCTAAACAGCTCGTTCAACGATTCGGAGGGTGCGGGCATAAAGATTTTTGTGTTGTTCCGAAAACGAAAACTTACCAGACCTTTTGAAACAAGCTTTTCAAGAATCTTGTAAATGTTGGAGCTAGCTATGCCGCTTTGACTACATATTTGCCCTGTTTGCGCTTCGCCTAAGGTAAGAAGAGCCATATATGTTCTTGATTCTTGCGAGGTTATGCCTATGTTCTTAAGCATAAGTTCGATTTTTTTCATTCTACTATACTCAAATAGTAGCTACATTTTAAATCTTTTGGTACATTCTAGAACTCATGAAAAAACTACTCATACTGCTACTCGTGCTATCAGCATGCATGCCCCAGAACGACACCTTTGACATCGGAGTAATCGTGCCTCTCACAGGACCTGCTAGCTATTACTCTCAGAATTACATCAAAGGGATGGAATTAGCGCTTGAAGAAACTCCAGGAATTCAGGTCCATGTAAGAGATGGAAAATTGGATAGCACTGAAAGCATAAAGGAGGCAAACAGCCTTGAACACTTGGTGGATCCTGAGGCGTATGTCGTCGTTTTTGGAGTGCCCACACACGCAGTAGCGCCTTTACTCCAAGAAACGGGAAAACCTCTTCTCTATGAAGCATACACGCGAGACATAGCAGAACTCTACCCTAATGCCTACAAGTCCAACTTTGATGCACAATCAAGCTGCAAAGAACTCACCAAACGCATTGCTGATGAAAAAATAGGGGTGTTGTTTGCCGATATCATGTACACCGAAGAATGCTTAAAGGGAATACGCCAAATAACCGAAGTAAACGAGTATAGATATTCCTATGGAGACCTCGACTTCAGAACCTTGCTTCTCAAAGCAGAGAAAGACGGCATAGAGAGGTTATTCATCATGGGGCTAAGCCATGAAATGCTTAACATGTTTCAGCAACTTACCGAACTGGGTTCTGATATGAAGGTTGCTTGTGCAGCCACTTCAGAATGTATCATTCCTCTAGTTGAGCAGAGCATCCCTAAAGATCGATTAAAAGGAACACTATCTGTAGATTACATACCCGAAAATATTGTTGACTCAGAATTTGGCAAAAAATACTTGCAACAACATCCTGGAGCACAAAAAACAGAGATAATGAATGCTGCAGCAGGGTTCGAAGCAATCAAAATACTTGCGTCAAGGTTTGGAAACTACAAAAGCGTAATCGGCACCAAAGGATTCCAAGACCGAATCATGCAAACCGAACACTACGTTTATGAGTATGACAAAGGATGGGAGATCGTAAAGTGAGCTTCCTTGGAGATTATGGGGTGTGTTTACTTCTTAGGTGAGCGATCAATGCTGCAGGGTTGGGTTTGTCTCCGGTTGCTTTCTTGATCAATTCGTCTGGTGCGTATCTTCTACCGTGTTGGTGGATGTTGGTTTTTAGCCAGTCTGTGAGTTTGGTGAACTTTCCTTGGCTGAAGTCGCTTTCAAATTTCAGCTTCTTGTTCGCTTTCTCCCATAGTTGTGCTGCAATCATGGTTCCTATGCTGTAGGTGGGGAAGTACCCAAATCCGCTGGTCCAGTGGATGTCTTGTAAGCAACCTTGACTGTTGTTGGGCACTTTCAATCCTAGGTATTCTTGCATTCTAGAGTTCCATTCGTCCGGCACGTCCTTTACCTTGATACTTCCATCAAACAATCCTCGTTCTATCTCAAATCGCATGATGACATGCATGTGGTAGCTTACTTCGTCTGCGTCCACGCGAATAAAGCCTGGCACCATGGCGTTTACATGACCATAACATTGTTCTGAGGAAAGATTCCATCCTTCTTTTTGCATTAAGGGGGAGAGCCACTGCCAGAACTCTTTTCCCCTGCTAAGATGGTTCTCCCATATTCTTGATTGCGATTCGTGAGTGCTTAGGCTTGCCGCTTCTCCTTGTGCAGTGCCGTAATGCTCAAAGGGCAATCCTTGATCGTACAGTGCATGCCCTGTTTCGTGGACTGCTGCCAACACGCTCTGGAAGGGTTCTTTTGGGTCGTATCGGGTGGTTATCCTGGTGTCTACCGTGTTTCCTGTGGTGAAGGGATGGGTGCTTACATCCATTCTTCCGCGATCCCAGTCAAAGCCCATCTTGGTGGCGACCTCTCTGCAGAGCTTTTCTTGCTTTGCCACGTCATACGTTCCTTTGAGTTCGGGTTTCACGTGTTTGTGTTTTAGCAATTGCAGTATTGCTTTTTTTATCTTCTTGAAGTGCACGTCTACCTTCTTGCAGGTGAGACTTTCGTCGTTGTCTTCTAGGTGTACGTCTAGTGCAAACTTTCTCGGATTGATGTATTTGGCTGTTTTTTGTTCTATGTCTAGTATTTTTTGTAGGTGTGGTGCGAATTTCTTAAAATCCCCTTTTGCTCGTGCTTCCCTCCACACTTCGGTGGCGTGGGTCTTGACTTTGCTGGACATTGCCACGTGTTCTGTGGGAATTTTTGTGGATTTTCTGTAGTCCTTTTCTAGCTCTTTGAGGTTTACTTGCTGTGCTTCGTTCAATTTTTCTTTTTTTGTCTCGCGGATTAGTTTCCCTATTTGTTTGCTGGTGAACATGTCGTGCACCACAGAACTTAGCGCTGCGAATTGGTGAGCGCGCATCTCTACACCCTTCTTAGGCATCATGACCTCTTGATCCCAGCCAAGAATGCCGCCTGCACTTCCTAGATAGCACACGTTCTTGACTTTGTCAAAGAGTTCTTTGTAAGGCATGCATAGATGACGGGGCGGGTTCTATAAAAAGTTACCTAAATGCCAAATGCCACGGTAAGATCTTTCAACTCTTTGTATCGTTGCAAGAATTGGTATCCTTTGTCTGATAGGTGGAATTGTTTTTTACCATCTTTTTCGTTGGTGCTCTCTTCCATCAGGCCTTTTTCTTGTAATTCTTTCACATAACTTTGCAAGCGCTTGTAAGAAAGATTGCTTTTGTAGAGTAAGTGTGTGGGTATGATCTTTTCTCGTTCTGCTATGATTCCAAGAATATCAAAAATGATATCCATCCTTTCACGCTTCACTTGCCTACCTTCCTCATCTGCACGAACAAGGTGCCGAAGCCGATGAATTGTAGGACGTGCCCTACCTCTGTTAACGGATAAAATAGGCTTACTAGGAAGAGTAGTTGTGCTAAGCTTATACACAAGAACGCGATGAAGGCGTATCTTGCGATGCCGCCTCTTTTTTGCGTGTTGTCAAAGAAGTCCCACGCAATAACTGCTGTAAATAGGAAGGTTGCTAGGTAAAAGCTCTTGTAGTAGAGGTTGGAAAAGTACAGCAACATGATGGTTAACAAGTACATCAATCCCACTGTTCTGGCTCTATCTCCTTTCAAGTATAACACTAACGCATAGGCTCCGATAGTGGCAAGTATGAAGCTTGCATAGCCTAGCTTGAAGATGAGCGGATCAAAGCTGTAGGAAACAAGAATGTTTGTTATGATTCGTACGATACCGCCTGCAGCTAGTAAGAAAAATGCCAAACTCCAGGTCATGTACTTCTTTTCTTGGCTAAAATGGTAGGCGCGATAGCTCATCACGCACACGCTTAGGGCGAATAATGCGCTGATGAAACCTAACACGCTGTCCGCTGGGAAGAACCATTCCGGACTTAGTCCTAAGACTTGTACCATGACTATCTTCCTTTACGCTCCCTTTTTAAAGCTTGTGAAAGTGTTGCATTGTTAAGTAAGCGGGAGCTATTTTAGCTAAAAAAATTATTTCTTCTTGATTTTTCTCACTCTGGGTTTATTCCAATATGGACTTTTACACTTTGGACAAACAGCAGGTTCTTCGTCGCTTCC
>Ga0187833_10000419_pt1 | contig 49055 bp, 42 predicted proteins | sample ETNtaG_37_FD_167968 | JGI IMG/M metagenome (GOLD analysis project Ga0187833, IMG submission 167968) | Marine microbial and viral communities from oxygen minimum zone, Eastern Pacific Ocean - ETNP2014_SV_400_PacBio MetaG (Illumina Assembly) | ecosystem: Environmental > Aquatic > Marine > Hypoxic...
CCTGAATTATCAACTGACCCATTGTAATTCCACCAATCACCTAAGTTGTAAACTGTGGCGTTATACCCCCAAAAAAACCCGAGATTCTCAACATCCCAGACAAATGGTTGATCCCAGTCAATACCTCTATCCCAAACAAATCCATCTGCTGTTAGCTGATTAAAGTCCCACTGATAGCCATTACTTTCAAAGTCTGTCTGGTTCCAGGTATAACCATTCTCTCCAAGTGCGGTCAGATTCCAGATATAACCAACATTCCATATCGCAGATTCATCACCAAGCGTCGCCAGTTGCCAGTCATAACCGCCCTTTGCATTATCCAGCACGACCCAGGTGAATTCTGCATCGGAATTGGACAATCTGTAGGTTCCGTCCTCATCCTGCACAGCAGGACCACCGTAATGTTCCTCGTTAGCCAGATCTTTCTTCAGATTCAGGCTGCTACCCAGGCAATTCTCACCCTGCCCATGGACTGCTGTATAAGCATTAATCAGACCGCTTCCCTGCTGGAAGACACTATAGGCAAGACTGCCATCATGGTTGGTGGCTGCGCTTGCTGAAGCCATTAATCTGCACTTCACCTCATCAGGCGTGAGCTGAGGATTCTCCTGCAACATCAGAGCAGCAACACCAGACGTCACGGCTGCGGCCTGAGAGGTTCCTGACATTTCGAAATAGATGTCCTGGTAGTGGAACTCTGGGTGCTCCTTTGCCAGCACCGTCTTTCTATGCATTACCCCGGCCATATGACCACCAGGGGCGACAATCTCAGGCTTTACAAATCCTTCCAGTGTCGGCCCGGCCGATGAGAACGTCGCCAGGTAGTCATCGCTCCTATCAAGAGGTGTGTAATTGTCAGTCACGGCGCCAACCGTCACTACATAAGGCACATTCCCAGGTGCTGCAATCGTCATTGGTGCAGGCCCCCGGTTTCCAGATGAAACAACAACGACGATGCCCGCATCCCACGCAGCCATCACGGCCTGGTTCATAGGATCTTGCCAGTAGTGTGACAATGGTGTGGCACCAAACGATATATTCAGGACTCGAATATTGAGCCTCTCTCTGTTGGAGACGACGTAAGCGATGCCCCTGATAACATCAAGATAGGTACCCTTGCCTTCCTCATTCAAGGCTTTCACAACGACGAGATTTGCATCGGGTGCGATGCCATTATAACCCCCGGTTTTATGGCCATTTGAATTGCGACTCTCGCTGCTGTTAGCCATCACACTGGTAATGTGTGTTCCATGCCCGTGTTCGTCGCTGATTTCTCGCCAATCTTTCTTTCGCTTTCCCACATCCAGCAATTCATTTTCTATGGCATCGTAATATGAGATAAGCCTGACCTCGCCCCGGGTGTTTTTAACGAGATTCTGCTGTTTCCACATGCCGGAATCGATAACGGCGATACCGATACCTTTTCCAGTTACGCCACTCTGGTGGAGCAGATCAGCATCGATAAACGACGGGAATATACTGTCGAATGACTTCTTCTTTCTGCCACTTTTATCATTGCCATGAGCCAACGCCATTTTGACACGACCGTCCCTAAAGACCTGTCTGATTCCCGGGTCTGCCCGCAGTGATCTACCTTGTCGATCTGTCAATCTGGCTCCTGCCGCATTGATCAGACCGGGTTCACGAGTTACTTCAGCGTCGATTCTTGCAAGCGCGGTTCTAACACCACCGTCCCTAAAGACCTGTCTGATTCCCGGGTCTGCCCGCAGTGATCTACCTTGTCGATCTGTCAATCTGGCTCCTGCTGCATTGATCAGACCGGGTTCATGAGTTACTTCAGCGTCGATTTTTGCAAGCGCGGTTTTGACACCACCGTCCTTAAAGATCTGTCTGATTCCCGGGTCTGCCTGCAGTGATCTAACTTGCTGATCTGTCAATCTGGCTCCTGCTGCATTGATCAGACCGAGTTCATGAGTGACTTCAGCGTCGATTTTTGCAAGCGCGGTTTTTACGACATCAATATTCGATCCGGTTACAACATACGAAACAGCCTCTGCTTCCGGTAGCTGATATTCATCCTCATCCCACAAAACCCTCGCCAGGTGCCTCGACTCAATGTCTCGCTCCTCTGCATCCCAAAGAACCCTGGTGTTTTTATGTTCATTTTCAGTCGCACCATCAGCGTCTTCACTTCCCTTAGGGAAAGAATGGATATCAATGCCTAGTCGTGACTCAATTGGCAGAGCATTGAATTTTGACGCCCGGTTGAAACCAGTTGCTTCCTCATCCCAGACAAAACCAGCCAATGTCAACGGACTGACACCTTCTCCCTCTTCATTATCCCAAAGGAATCGGGCAATTTGATATGAACCATCGTCCAGGTTGGGATCTTTCTGATCAAATTCGATCTGTTCATCCACCCGCCTGTATATATCTATACCGAGTTGATAGTCGTTGAATCTCGCAGGCAATCGATGTAGGGGAGTTTCCTCGTCCCAGAGGAAACCGGCGAGTTTCACCGTTGGTGCGCCACTGTCTTCGTTTTCATCCCATAAGAATCTTGCCAGTTGTTTCTGCTTGTCACTTTCCAGTGAACTTTCTTTATCCTCCTGAGGCTTGCCCGACTCCTGACGTGGTGGCTCAGTCCCTGCCGCTTCCTTCAATCCGGCACGTTCTGGACGCTCTACCTGAAAAGGTAACAGTGAATCCTCTCCCCAGAGAAAATGGGCCATCTGAAGCGGTGCATTGACGCTTTCTCTTTCATTCCCCCAATCAAACCGTGCTAGTTGCTGTTGCTCATCATTGTCAGGGCTTGCTTCCTGCTCTTCCCCCTCCAGCAGTTCGGGTTTCTCCAGATCTACATTCTCCTCTGCATTCAAAAAGCGTTCCGACGGCAGATCTTTGGTATAGCTGCCTGGCATCTCTTCATCCCAGAGAAACCTGGCGAGTTGACGATCTTGCGGGCTACCTTCAAGTGAGTTCTCGCGGATCGGATTCTTTTCGATCTGTTTATCCGGAATCTGACTCTTTTCCTCTGCTCGCAGAATCCGGTCACCCTCCTTTTCACGCTTATAACGCGCGGGCTGTTCCTCATCCCAGAGATAACCTGCAAATCGTAATGTCTGTTCTGGCTTCCATGCAGCACCACTTGCGTTTGAATCCTTCAAGCCAAAATGGCTGTAGAACGCTATCGCAGCAATGGCTAGACCGCTAAAAAGTCGCACCGGGCTAACTAGACGAGTTAATGTATTCATGATCTGGCTCCAATGGTCTTTGGTTCTCATATCTGGTTATTCTGCTTCTGTTTCTCACAATACCTCACACGACCATTCAGGCAGCGTGGGCTGTCAATCATCTCAAACTAGATATCACTTTTCATGCCATTCTGGATAACTATGCTAACCTGCTGTTTTTTAAGAGATATAATTATTGAAGACTTCAAAAGCGTAAATTATGGCGAATAACTTTGGCGAAAAGGGAATATATGCCGGAATATAATGGCGTTTATTCGCAATATATTTCACTCGCATTGTTAGAAATGAAAGGCTTTTTGGAAGTATTTATAAATCTTGATCAATCGATTGGTCAAAATATAGCAGGACACACTGCAACATAAGGCTGCCCCGAACCGGGCCTGAAACTCACAGCATGTTTCTTGTCGAACTACTCAACATGCGACGGTAGGTTGGCAGAGAGACGCCCAGAAGGCTTGACGCGTCTTTTCTGTTGAGTTTACGTCTCTCCAACTCACCAACCAGAGCATGGGAAGCAAAATCTAATACTGTTTGGTCCTGCTCACCTGCCTGCTTGATGAATTCTTCGAGAGAGGGAAATCTCAGATCTGCAGGGATATTGAGAACCGCCTCGTTTCCCGTGCTGCGGATACGCGCCACCTTTCGGCGCAAAGTTGATTCGGGCATGCCAAGATCCTTCGCCGCCCGGTTCAATATCCCCGAATTGACCGCGAGACATTTCTCTATCAAATTTTCTTCCAGCCATTTGCCCAGAGGTGGCAGATCCTGATTGTCCATCACGCAGATATCCACAAGATCTCTCAGCCAGGATTCAAGTGACGGCTGCAAATCCTTCAGGTCAGAGTCGTTCACCAAGGTCGGATCAGCAGGAAACAAACCAAGATGAATAGTGCTGAGCCTTGAATCCTTACTGAGGATAAGCCCTCTATTGATCACATTGATAAGTTCACGGATATTTCCAGGCCAGACATGCTCAAGCAGAGCCTGCTCAGCATCATCCGTAAATCCTATGATCTTCTTGTTGTATTTTTCTGCGTAGATTCGTAAATAGTGATTCGCCAGCAACAAGACATCTTCCTTTCGATCTCTCAATGGCGGTGCATCAATCGCGAATACATTCAATCGGTAGTAGAGATCCTCACGAAAATTCCCGTCGGCAACCAGCGCACTCAGGTCATGATTAGTTGCCGCGATTACCCGGGTATCGACTCGCTCATAGCTGGCACTTCCAACCGCCGCAATTTCTCGATCCTGCACGAAGCGCAGCAATTTGGCCTGCACATCGAGCGGCAGGTCACCAATTTCATCCAATAACACAGTGCCACCATGAGCCTCTCTTAGTCTTCCGGGAAATTTGCTGTCTGCACCGGTGAATGCACCTTTCTCGTGACCAAATAACTCACTCTCAATGAGGCTGCCAACGACAGCACCACAATCAACAACGACGAAAGGTTTATCCTTACGCGAGCTTTTTTCATGAATACGTCTGGCAATCAGTTCTTTTCCAGTGCCCGATTCCCCGACGACAAGTACGGTTGCATCGGTAGGGGCGACTAGCTGAATACTCTCATAAATACTGGCCATAATGGCAGACCGAAAGATCATCGTGCCCTCAACGACATGGTCTGCATCAGTCGAAGAAGGCAATTCGAATCTCGCCAGACCCGCTGCGAAATAGGAAACCAGTGTTTTCAGAAACTCAAATTCACCAGTTGTCAGAACTGAGCGAGTTTTGAGGTATAAAAGTCTTTCTGAGCCGAGATCATACAGATGGATAAGATCAATGCTGGAGTAACCCAATTCAGATGAAAGCGCTTCCCGGACCTTTCCAAATTGCTCTCCTGACAACGATAAATCAGCTATCCCCGAAAATTCTTTCGTACCACTAACTGCTCCTGAAAGCGCAACAATACCGTCGCCATGCTTCGACAGAACCGCAGCTTCCTCAAGATCAAATGAATGCAACAGATGGCTACATACTTTTTTACTTACCTCTACAAGATCAGCAGTCCTGGCAACGACATTGAGTACATTCCATAGCAGAACGAGATTGTGGTATTCACGCCGTTTTTCAGACTCACTGCCGATAATCGGACGATTTTCAAGCTCATCATTCCAGGTAATTACACGACTGCCTCCTGAATCCTGAGCGACTTTCAACGCCCAGCTCGCACGGCGAAACAACTCAAATGGCTGCTGATCGCCCGGCGAACTGAAGGACAAGCCAATGCTGAATCCCGGCTCAGAATGTTGATCATTGAGGACACTTAAAATCGAATCAGCGATCGATTCACCTTCGACAACCGATGTATAGGGCATGCTGACTGATAACTGGGAATTCGAATAAACACTAACAAGATCCGTTGAGCGCAGAAGTTGATTGAGCATCTTTGAGACGTCCTCAATCAGCTCAACGTCACCTTCGAGTTGGGGGGCGATGAGCAACTGACACATCGAAGATTCGCTGGGTGCCAATCTGTCTGATCCAATCCTGGACAACAGATCATCGGCCGAAGGCAGAACCTCAATGGAATCACTGATCTCCGTCAGTTCACGCAATATCAAAACGCCGCCCTTCTCCATTGGCCCCACAATGCCATCTACCAGCTTCTGATTCTGTACAGGGGAATCCGCGATGAATGGCGCTAACTTGGTGACCTCGTTACTCGATAACGCTGTGTCGATTCTGTTGTGAACAGACGAACCAGCCGCCAGCACATCACGCCAGGGACGCCCAACCGAGTCATCACGAGTAATGGATAAAATCGTTTCTGCATCCTCATTCAGATCACTGATACAACCAGACTCATCAACAAAGACGAGACCACTTCCGATACAGGTCAATGCAGTTTGCAGGAGTTGCTGAGTGTCTCGCAGTTCTTTCTCAATGCTGAACTTATACAATGCAATATCAATTGTAATTTGTAGCTCGCGGTTCTCTACCGGTTTTATGATATAGCCATAAGGCGTTGCTGCCTTCGCGCGCAACACTGTTTCTTCATCTGAATATGCAGTAAGAAATACGACCGGGACATCGCGTTCCTGTCGGATGACGTTTGCCATCTCTATCCCATCTTCACCATTTTTCAGGTGAATATCAGTCAGCAACAGGTCGGGTTGGGCTTCTCTCGCCAGACTAATACCATCACTCCGACCATAGGCAGTCCCTACGACATCGTAGCCCATCTGTGCCAGTCGGATTTTTAATTCTCGTGCAACTAACGCCTCATCTTCAACTATGAGTACGCTGTGCTGTTTCTTTTCGGACATAGTAGAATCTGAAGGTAAAGTAAGAATCGCTCTTTTATTAACCTAACAGAACACAGAAAGACATTACAAGTGAAGCTATGGATTTTCCACTACATGCCGTGAGTGTTCATAATATTCAGAACGCCTGTAGTACCCGCACTTAATTCAATTGGCTGAAGAGCTGTTTTGCTTCCCGCCGGCGGGCATGGAGTATCGGCTCAGTATATCCGTTGGGCTGATCACAACCCTGATACACCAGATCACAGGCAGCCTGGAATGCGACACTCTTGTCAAATTCCGGTGACATGTTTCGATACCCCTCATCACCTTCATTTTGCCTATCGACTACCGACGCCATACGTTTCAACGTCTCCATTACCTGTTTTTCAGTGCATATTCCGTGTCTAAGCCAGTTGGCAATATGTTGGCTTGAAATTCGTAAAGTTGCTCTGTCTTCCATTAAACCAACGTTGTTAATATCAGGCACCTTGGAACAGCCAACACCCTGATCAATCCAGCGCACCACGTAGCCAAGAATACTCTGAGCATTGTTATCAAGTTCCTTCTGAACATCATCAGATGACAGATTTGTTCCACCAAGAATCGGAAGCGTCAGCAACGCATCAAGACTCGCACGAGCTCGGCCGCTTAGTTCTTCCTGTCTGCTGGTAACGTTTACCTTGTGATAGTGCAGCGCGTGCAGAGTTGCTGCTGTGGGTGATGGAACCCAGGCCGTATTAGCGCCTGATTGCGGATGCGCAATTTTTTCATCCATCATCTGCGCCATCTCATCGGGCATCGCCCACATTCCTTTGCCAATCTGCGCCTTGCCTTTCAAACCGGTTTCGAGACCCACATCAACATTCCAGTTTTCGTAAGAGTTAATCCATGCTTCCTTTTTCATCAACGTCTTACGAACCATGGCACCTGCTTCCATGCTGGTATGAATTTCATCACCAGTTCGATCCAGAAAGCCAGTATTGATAAAGATGATTCGTTCCCGGGCAATGCGAATACACTCCTTGAGGTTAAGCGTCGTGCGACGTTCTTCATCCATGATACCGACCTTTAGGCAATTCCGCGGTAATCCCAGTGCTTCTTCAATCCTGGTGAACAGATCAACCGTAAACTGAACCTCCTCCGGACCATGCATTTTAGGCTTGACGATATAAATGCTGTTTTTTCTGGAATTCCGAATGGGCCCCTCGCTGTTTAGATCATGCATTGCACAAAAGCTTGTAATCACACCATCTAGTATCCCTTCAGGGATCTCCTGACCACTGATCAGCACCGCGTCGGTCGTCATCAGGTGACCAACATTCCTCACCAGCAAGAGGCTTCGACCATGGCGTACCAGCTCACTTCCTGAAACCGTCTTGTATATTCGATCATGATTCAGTTCACGCCGAACCATGGTCCCACCTTTCTCAAATTCTTCCACCAGGTCACCCTTCATCAGATGCAGCCAGTTGCTGTAGACAATACACTTGTCTTCTGCATCAACGGCAGTAACAGAATCTTCACAATCCTGTATGGTTGATACAGCTGCTTCCATCAGAATATCTTTGACACCAGCTTTATCATCTCTGCCAATTGCACTGTTCCGGTCTATCTGAATCTCAAGATGTAGTCCGTTATTAACCAGCAATATTCCGGTAGGTTCTGTCTCCTCCCCGAGATAGCCGACGAACTGATCTGGATCTTTTAGTTCCGTATTTGCACCATCATCAACTGTCATCTGCAACTTGCCATCGATAATGGTGTAATGAGTCACGGCCTGATAACGATTACCAGACAGGGGAATTTCTTTGTTCAGGAATTCGGCTGCGTATTCGATCACTTTTGCGCCACGCACCGGATTGTATCCGCCGGAATCCTCTGCTCCACCTGACTCGCTGATTACATCTGTACCGTACAGAGCATCATAGAGACTACCCCAGCGAGCATTAGCCGCGTTTAGTGCAAAGCGAGCATTCATGACAGGAACGACCAACTGGGGACCAGCCAGTAGGGCGATTTCTTCATCTACATTTTCAGTTTCGATTTCAAAACTGTCCCCTTCCTCCATGAGATATCCAATATCACGAAGAAATCTCTCGTACTCCCGGGAGTCGTGAGGTTTACCAGTTTGCTGTCTGTGCCAATCGTCAATCTGCAACTGCAATTGCTCTCTATTCTCAAGCAGTGCTGCATTAATAGGCATAAATTCCTTGAGGATATCTTCAACTGAATCCCAGAATGAATCGGCATCAATTCCTGTACCGGGTGCTATTTCATTGGCCACAAGATCATACAGAACCTTTTCAATTTGAAGATCCCCAATGGAGGTTCTCTCTGCCATTTTTAACTCTCTACATTAAACAGAATGGCAATGCTACGCGAAATCAGAGGCTTCTTCATGCATTTAATCCGGTTACTAAATCGAATTCTTCTAAGGCATTATTGAGCACATTATTGACCACTGATGCACCGGTTTATTTCCCAGGTGCTGCTTTCATGCTGGCGGGAGGATTAACCGCAATAGCCTTGATCCTATATATCAGATCGCCCATTGATTGTTAACAGCCTGGTTCTCTATTAAAGTTGATTGCCAATATCAGTGATTGCATTGGAGGAAGGTATGAAACTCGAGGATGTTAAACATGTTGGTGTCGTCGGCGGAGGTATTATGGGGGGAGGAATCGCCCATATTCTTGGTGCAGCAGGTTACCGGGTTACTATTCGTGATATATCCGATCAGATTATTGAAGACACGAAAGAATCAATTGTTGAAGGCAAATGGGGCGTCAAACGCGCAGTTGAGAGAGGCAAGATGGGATTTGATACAGCGAATCAGGTCATTGAACTGGTAGCCTACACAACCAGCATTCAAGATCTGGCTGGTTGTGATGTGATCATCGAAGCAGTTCCTGAAAAACTGGAACTCAAGCAGGAAGTTTTCAAGGAGTTAGATGAGACCGTCAAAGATGAAGCTATCTTTACCTCAAATACTTCCGGCCTGGTTATCCAGGAGATTGCGTCACCATTACCGAACGCACGCAAAGAAAAATTCCTCGGTATGCATTTTTCCAATCCGGTTCCAGTCATGAGCATGTGTGAAGTCATAACCACACCGGAATCCAGCCAGGAATCCGTGGACACCATTGTTGGTCTTGCAAAAGCTGGTAAACGCGCAGTCAGTCTTGTTAAGGACACACCGGGCACTTATGGATTTATCTTAAACCGCGTATTCGCAGCAGCAGCACGGGAGGCAAGAAAAATCGTGGAGGACGGAATCGCAACCCCGGAGGACGTCGACAAGGCTATGATCACGGGCCGAAACTGGCCAGCCGCATTCTTTGGCAACAGAGGTGGTATTGGGAAGGAATGGTAGTGTGAAGTTTATGGCATCACACTGCCGACTCAGCCATTCCAGCTACGTTATCCATCGGTAAGTATCCTTACGGTTAACGCCTTGTATTTACAGCATACGATTAAGCCATTGTTGAGGTCGAATCCATCAAGGATTCAATCAAACCAACTTCCCAGCGGCTTGCGGCAGATGTTTTAATGTAGCCCGTTACTCAAAATACTATTCAGCATGCCTCCTATCGTTCGCTTTTCAAGCTGTTTACTCTTTCTGACGATGTTCTATATGTCGCAAGCCAGAAGTTCGACTTGCGAATCTGAGTTTATTCCAGCCCAGGGGGGGCACGAATTTCTGGACGATACGCCCAAGCTGCCGAAAATCGACGCAGTCATAGGGAAGGTACATATTACCCGCCTGCCCATTTTCAATGAGACAGATCCAAAAGAGAATAACTGGCTGTTCCGGGCAGCGAATCGATTTCATGTTTTAACTAAAGAATCCAACATTACACAACAACTTCTTTTTAAGTCTGGGGAACATTTTCAACCCGGAACTGTTGAAGAATCTGCTCGGCTGCTGCGCGAACTTGATCATCTATATGACGCGGCTATTCGCGTGGTCAATCAATGTGATGACAAAGTTGACCTGGAAGTCATCACTCGTGACGTCTGGTCCCTAAACCTCGATCTTTCCCTCGATAGGTCTGGTGGTGAGAGCAGTCACCGACTCGGAATTTCCGAGGGCAATTTATTTGGCACCGGCAAGCAGATAGCCATTATCAATCGCAAAGACACAGACAGGGATTCTCTTGAAATCTTATACAAAGACAACAATATTCGGGGTAGTCGGATTCGTGGCAACATTAGTTATGCAAATAATGATGATGGATCAAATAAGCTCATCAAGGTCGGCCTGCCTTTTGTTGCCTTGAGTTCACGTCGAGCCTGGGGAGTCAGACTACAACGTGGCAATCAGACAGACACTCAGTATTTCCACGGCAATGACATTAGCGAGATTGGTCATGAATTCGAATCCCATTCAGTCCACTATGGAATCTCATCGGGTCTCCACAAGGGCGTGACCCGCCGCTGGTTGTTTGGATATCGCTACCGAAAAAGTATTTTTTCTCCCGGTACGGACCTGCCCCAACCTGCCGTGAATCCGTTGGAGAAGGAACTTTCTTACCCGTTTCTGCAATATGAGGCTGTGGAAGATAACTTTACGACGATATTCAATCACGATCAGATTCACCGCACAGAGGATCTGCAACTTGGCTATTTCATCAGAGCAAACCTTGGCTACGCTGCATCAGCATTCGGTTCGAACCTGAATCGAATAATCACTGAAGGTGAGTACAGTAATACTTTGCTGTACGACAAAAAGTCTCTCCTGCGACACGTGTTTACCTGGCACGCGATATGGAATCAGAAATATCGGTTATCGGAAGATGTCATCCTTGACTATGAGATAAAGTACTTCAAAAGCCAAACTAAAAAAAGGTCCTTCTTCGCCAGGTTAAATGCCATCTGGACTGAAAATCTAAATTCAAATCAACAGGTTGTCCTGGGAGGAGCAACCGGTGTGCGCGGGTTTGATAAACGAATGCAGGTAGGTGACAAGCGACTGGTACTCACATTGGAAGAACGCCAATACACGGATTACCACTTATTCAATTTGGCTTATGTCGGCTATGCAGCTTTTATTGATATCGGTAGAGCATGGCAATCTGGTACTGATGATGGTCTAGAGGACAAACTACTTGCTGACATCGGTTTCGGTATTCGCCTCGCTTCCAGTAAAGCCGATGCCGGACGTATTATGCACATCGACTTTGCTCTTCCGTTGACAAATCGTGACGATCCTGATATCGATAATTTTCTGGTGGCCCTCAAGGTCAAGAACTCTCTGTAGTTCTCTAAGTGTCGACCGGTGGCTCATGGAACATGCTGGTTCTACCGCCGTCGATCACAAGATCGTGACTATTGACAAAACGACCAGCATCGCTTGCCAGATAAAGCGCACCCTGCGCAATATCCATTGCAACACCACTTGACTGCATGGGAGTTGCTCTGGCCAGATTACGCTGTAGTTTTTTCATCTTCGCAGCGTTCTCTTCATCCGTCAGCGTATTGGCTCTTGCCGAACCACCCCAGAAAATCGGCGTAGCAATCGCACCTGGTGAAATACAGTTCACGCGAATACCTTTTGGTCCCAATCTTACCCCGGCCAATCGGGTGTAATGAGTCAATGCTGCTTTGGCTGCTGAATACAACAGATCTCCCTGATTGTCTCGAATAGCGGCAACACTGGAATTATTAATGATGGCACCACCGCCCCGCTTTTCTAAATGCGCTACAGCATGTTTTATTCCAAGCACTGCACTGGTAAACAGCAACTGCATTGCATACTGAATGGCTGCTGCATCAACTTCAGTGATTGATCCCATGGTTGGACCACCGGCGTTATTGAACAGTATGTCGAGACCACCAAACTCGGTAACAGCATGATTAATTGTATTCTTGATATCCTCTTCATTCAGGACATCAGCGGAGACAAACTGCACACTATCACCCAGCCGTTCTGCCAGGACAGCACCCTTTTTATCTGATCGCCCGCAAATTACTACCTTCGCCCCTTCATTCGCGAAGAGTTCAGCGGTTGCTTCGCCGATACCACTTGTACCCCCGGTTATTACCGCGATCTTATCCTGAAGTCTGCCAGTCATATTAAAATCACCCTGTTGAGAAGAAGTAAATCTACCTAAGTTATCGTCAAACTAAAAGACAATTCAAATGCATCAGACGCTGGATATTCAACAAGTGCCATGGCAGATTGAAATCTGTCAGGTTCTTTGCAGCCGTAGCTGCGGTTACTTCGATTCTGCTAGTGTTCGTTTCAGCTACTCAAATATCCATACGGAATTATCTGACCCGTTTCATGTCATCACATATCGTGATTGTCGGATTAAGTCGTAAGAGCTGGGAATTCTTGCGATCCCGCAAAGACAAAGACTAACTTGTCATCTTCGAAAGAAATCCGGAAAATCTTCTGGTCAATCAGGTTCGCAAGTTGGTGTCAAAGTGTCGGTTGGAGACATTTTTGAGGGCCATGTGTTCAACAACCTCAGCCTCAAACAGGCGGTCGCTTTATTGACGTTCACAGGTGATGATGGCACCGGTGTCGAGTCATAGAAAAACACATCAGATTAGCTTACGCTCTCAGCAAATTGTCAATCTAAATACGAGTTTTAATTAAGGAAGAAAGATGGCACAAGATCTGGAAAATATTGGACTCGCCGCAGTCGATGAATTTATCAACACTTTCAACAGCCGCAACGCAGACCAATGGGCCAACTCACTCAACTTTCCTCATGTACGACCGTCTCCGTTTGGTCCCGTAAATGTTGCCGAGACTAAAGAGATATATGTCGATCAAGCAAGCTACGACAGAATTATCGACAGTGGCTGGGATCATACGGAATGGGATTACAAACGAGTCATTCACACCTCAAGTGACAAGATCCATGTCGCTGGACAATGGAGTCGCTACACGAAGGAAGGTGATAAAATACTTACTACACCAGTTGTGTATGTAATCACCAACAATGATAACCACTGGGGAATTCAATCTCGATTCGGCTGTGACTATGCCGGTGAAGACGACACCTCTGGATTAGAGTCCCGTGCATTTAATCTACTCACGACTTTCGTATTCCAATACAACAAAAAAAGTGAGGCAGTCTGCAGGGAATGTCTGAACTATCCGCATTTTGAAATTGGCGTTGGTCATCTAACAAGAAATGCAACCTTGACAGACTATAGTATTGGAAGTGAAGAAATAGATATCCGTTCAATGGTTGCTCTGCAGACAGGCAAACACAGCATCAACGTCGGCATGGATATCACTTTGATAGCTGACTCAGCCAACAGTGATTTTCAAGCTGTTATTAATATCACGGATCGAGACGATCACCTGGGAATTCAAGCCTGGTCGCTTCTAGAACCTGCTGATGTTGAATAGCTAGCTCTTGTAACTCACTCCCATCCCAGCCCTGACGTCATTGTTCACCCCATACGGCGCAATGGGATATCTCAGCCCGTTTTTTGACAATGCGTCCAGACCAATGACGATTTTGGGCAGGTATTTGGGGGGTAGAGCCATAAGAAGTTCGTCATCCATCACCCCACCATAACGTCGTTCAGCAAAACAAGGAAGGGACAAACTTGGTTCACCGGTTTTCAGAGCTCTTCCCCATGAATCGGCACAGGCCGACTCTCCCACACAACTGAAATCCAATTTTTTGTATCCCAGCCACTGCAAGCCATTTATCAACAGAATCATTTGAGCTGGCGTGGCATAGATCAAACAGATATCCGGTGGATTAAGTCGAGCAGCTGCTAACGGGCTTACAACCATGGCCTCATATTGACCGAATTCCACAACATCCATCGCTTCCTGATGTGCGGCAGCATCCTCGGCAGTGCCATACCAGACCCCGGTCATCCGATCTCCTGACAGCCACTCACTGCTTCTTGGATGAAGACCAATCACAGTACCACACTGGGCTCCCACCAGATCATCCATCGTAATGCCTACTGTCCAACCGTTTCTGCAGGCCTGTCCGATGATTTGATCAGTGGTGTGAATGTCACCTGGGCGCCTGATTCTAGGTATCTGTTCCATTTCTGCCACTGACTTAAACATCTTCATTCCAATAGGTGTCGCCCGCAACCGGAGCAACCTGTTAAGGTCCGCGACAATAGACGGAAAATCGAATATCTCTTCATCTGATGCAATGACTGACATGTGTTGCTCCCTTTGTTTATTTTTATGTGAATTCTTTCGTGCCTTTTGAGATAGCACATCATCCGAACAACCTTACGAGAAAGGAGCGAGAACTGTCCAGAGGCAGAAGAGAAATGCGGTGATTTCTTTCTGTAACAAAAAACGGTGCAATTGCACCGTTACAAATAAGGCACCTTCAGTAAGCCGGCGCAGGGGCAAACATTATATTATGTTCGCAGCATTGGTTGCATCTTCTCAAATGCTTTCTTTTCGATCTGGCGAATTCGCTCCATGGAGACGTTGTATTTTTCACTGAGTTCTTTCAACCCGGTCTTTTCACTACCGAGCCACCTGCTCTCAACAATGTCACGAGCTCGCGGGTCCAATGACTTAATTGCGCTGATCATGCCTGAATGCAACAATTTGCTGGTCTCTTCCTCGTCAGCCAGCTGAGCAGGATCTTCGACATCACCGTGGGTCAAAAATGCAACCGGACTGACTGAACCCTCATCATCGCGATCGTTAGGAAATGTATCGTAACTCTTGTCGAAGTTTCCGAGCCTGGATTCCATCTCCAGGACTTCTTCAGATTTTACTTTAAGATCTCTGGACACCTGCTCTATTTCTTCCTTATTGAACCACCCAAGCCGATCTTTGGTTTTTCTGAGGTTAAAGAACAACTTTCGTTGTGCTTTCGTTGTGGCTACTTTTACTATTTTCCAGTTCTTAAGAATGTACTCATGTATTTCCGCCTTAATCCAATGAACAGCAAAGGTAATCAGCCTGACCTCATGGTCCAGACTAAATCTCTTAACTGACTTCATAAGACCGAGGTTTCCCTGTTGGATAAGATCCTCCAGAGGCAACCCATAGCCAACGTAACTTCTGGCTACATACGCAACATAACGCAAATGCGAGAGAACAATGGTACGCGCCGCATCCGGGTCATCATATTCTTGAAATTGCTTAAACAGGCCAATTTCCTCTTCTCTCGTGAGAACAGGAATCTGTTGAATAGAATCGAGATATCCCTGCAGGCTGGAGGTGCTCAGAACCGGCATCTGGCTGCTCATTGCTGCTGCGGTCATGTCTGAACTCCTCGTTTTCCCATATCTACTTAGTTAGGCAACATAATATCACCAATGTTCCTTATTTAAGGTCATCTTTGGCACTTTTCAAGGCGATATAGCAAGTTTTTTTTAGGTTGAAGAAATTCCTCTAACTTATTGATTTATTTGATTCTGGCTGTTGTGACAGGACAGCAGGATATTTCTTTTCCGGAAATGTGACACTGTTTGACGACTGGGTGTTAGCATCACCCTATGAAGTCGGAGAGAACGCTTGGAATCAGTAACTCGAGAAGAGATTCAGACGCTATTTGCAGAGGAGCGACACGTTCCCTACATCCCGCATCTGGAGGCAGTTGATTGGGGTGTACTCGACTATTTTGGCTGGATTCACCCCTCAGGGTACCTGGGATATATCATCACACCTCTTGCCAGCCCGGATGACCTTCGGGGTATCACGCTGCGCAGATCAACCACACGTCGGCAACAACCACGCTTTGAGATGTGTTCCTGGTGCAACCATGTCCATCAGGCCAATGGCACAGCCATGTTCAGCGTGGTAGTAAAAGGCAGCGATGAAAGAAGAACCATAGGAAGCCTGATCTGTCGTAACCTGGATTGCAGCCTCAGAATTCGAAATCTGGCATCCGATCCTCCAAGTTATATGAATGAGACACTCGATCTGACCGGAAAAATTCAACGCCTTCAGAATTCCATCTACAGAATTCTCTACAGGGCAAACAGTCTTTACGAGCACTGACCGGTTTACAAAAATTCTGATTTCGAGTGGCATACCCTTGAACAATAATGGACTACATCTGGCGGAAGCGGTGACCGTAACTATCCGAGACTTTCAGCGTTTGTCTGATGTTCTTAAGTGACAGTGTATAGCGACCCCTGAAATCTTTCTTCGCAGATTCAATAAACCGAACGTTTACCAGAGTGCCTCTGTGTATTCGCCAGAAGTGATTCGGATCCAACTCGGTTTCCAGTGCCTTTATCGAGCGCCTAATCAGGTACTCAGCACCTTTAGTCCTTACAGAAACATACTTCTGATCAGCCTTAAAATAGGCAACTTCAGCAACATCGATTATCTTTGTCTCACCCCGCAGGCCAATCCGGATCCAGTTAAGGTATTCAACTTCACCCTGACGAAGATTTTCCAGCAGGGTAACAATACCAGCAGTATCTATCTCCCTTGCTGTTTCCGTGCATATTCTATCGATAGTTTTTTGAAGTCGACTGTCTTCAACAGGTTTCAACAAATAGTCAACAGCCTGTTGTTCAAAAGCAGCAATCGCATACTCATCATAGGCGGTGACAAATACAACATGGCATTGATTCGTTAGCTTCGTGGCAACCTCGATACCAGACATACCGGGCATTTTAATATCAAGAAACACGATGTCAGGTGTGAATTCTTTGACCAGTGCCAGTGCCTCACGACCGTTCCTGGCTTCACCAACAATCTTTAGCTCAGGCCAGAGGGACGCCAAACGTGAACGCAGGTAGACAATAAGATTTTGCTCATCATCTGCAATCACTGCCGTTTTTTCTTTCACGTCAGCTGAACCTTTGGTATTTTGATTAACACAGTCAATCCATGAGGTTCTGTTGGCTTTAAGGTAAAACTCATCGAATCACCGAACAACATCTCCAGCCTCTGCCTTACATTACTCAAGCCAAGCCCGGAGCCACTCGACTGTGGCGCCAGTCCGACGCCGGTATCGACCACTTTGATATCAAGAAAATCTGATGAGGTAATCGAAATATTCACACTTCCACCTTCTTCCAACGGCTCAAGACCATGCACTATTGCATTCTCAACCAATGGCTGCAGTATAAGCGGAGGGAACTCAACGGAGCTGGTATCGGCATCTACATCGAAGCAAAACTGCAACCTCTCACCCATTCGAATTTTTAGGATACCCAGATAATCTTCAGCCAATTCGATCTCATCCTGAAGTGATCCACTTTCGCTGCGACTTCGCCGCAGCGAAGCTCTGAGAAACTGAGTCAGTTTTCGTAGCATTAACTCTGCCTTGGATGGATCGGTCGCCACAAGACTAATCACATTTGACAACGTATTAAACAGGAAATGAGGTTCAATCTGAGATTGCAATAGCTTCAGTTGTGTTTCTGCCAATCGCTTCTCATTGTTCAAGCGGTTTACTTCTTCCTGGCGAAGTGCCTCTCTCATATCCAGAATCGAGCTGTAGGAAATAACAAAAGAGGTGGCGACAACTGTAATCATAAGGCTGCCAAATGCTTCCGCGAGATCGACATTGAATCTCTCTCCAAGGATCGTACTACCGATTACCAATCCGAGTATCAGCCCGGTCGGAACACAGAGCAGATAGATAGTCAGAAGATTCCATCTACCCCGGGAGAAATGGAAAGCAAGAGCCGTGGGGACATGTATGCAAGTACCAATGGCGAGAGATATCACCAGGTGTCCCGTAAAATTATCAGGAAAGCCACTCAGAACAGAAAGGAACAGGGCAATCGTGAAACACACCACTAGCGTAACGCCTATGAATCTAAAGTGTTCCCTCAGAGGTAGACGGTTTTCAACCACTGTCTGTTCCGTATGCGTATTCATGTTTTTAACAGGATCCAAAATGGATTCTCCGCTACCTGCATGCTTTCAACAATAGCAACCTCATAGGACAACCTGATGGGAAGCGCCAGATATGCTGCCTTCACTCAGCTCTGATCAAGCCTTATTTGAATGTGTTTTCAGAAGAACCGCCAGTGATTTGCGATAAAACAGTTACTTTGAGATCAAAGTCCTGAATTGCTGGTATGAGTCGGTAGTCTTGAACGCCGCTGAAAGATACAATTGGCTCCTCGTTCTAAAATTTCAATTTTACAAGGAACCCGATCAGGGTGGATGGAGGCAGCAAACAGCCGCAACAGTCGACTGGGAAATCCCAAGGCCCTGTTTACATGAATCCTGTCAAAAACTATTGAAAGTTCACAGAGATGCCAGAGATACCAGATCTAACGATCTACATTGAAGCTCTAGAAGAATGTCTGGTCGGTCACACAATCACTGGAATTCGTATCGCCAACCCATTTGTATTGCGTACCGTCAAACCTGATGTGAAGACCATCCAAGGTAAGAAGATCCTTGCTTCACATCGAATCGGCAAACAACTGGTACTTACCTGTGAGAGTGACCTCTATATAGTTATCCATTTAATGATTGCCGGTAGACTCCGCTGGTGCAAAGCTGGTGCAAAGCTACCCGGCAAGTTTGGTATGATGGCTTTTGATTCTGATACAAGTACACCCATTCTTACAGAAGCCAGCCCGAAAAAGCGTGCCTCTGTCCATCTGGTTCAGGGAGAGGAATCACTCAAATCTTTTAACAAGGGCGGAATTGAGGTACTCGATTCAAGCCTGGATGAATTTCGGACCGCGCTGAGTATTGAAAACCACACACTGAAACGATCCCTGACAGACCAACGGTTTCTCGCTGGTATCGGTAACGCCTATTCTGACGAGATACTTCACAGGGCCAGGATCAGTCCTATACGACAGACCAGACATCTGACAGACGATCAATGGCAGGCACTACATACTGCCAGCAAAAAAGTAATATGCGAGTGGGTGAGCATTTTACGTGATAAGTATAACGGTGGCTTTCCTTCCAAGATGACGCCATTCCATGATGAAATGTCGGTGCATGGCAAGTACAGGCAACCCTGTCCAGATTGCGGCAAACCAGTACAGCGTATTCGCTATGCCACCAACGAATGTAACTATTGCGCTGAATGCCAAAACCAGGGAACTTTACTGGCTGATCGCAGCCTGTCACGTCTACTCAAGAAAGACTGGCCCAAAACTCTGGAAGAATTAGATCAGGTTTAAACAAGAAAATGCCACATAACACCAACGCCTTGACAGCAATCAATCCCCTGTCAGTGGTCATGTTCAAAAAAATCTTTGTCTCGCGGGAATGGGCAGAAGAAATGCGTGTGTTTACCCGTTGAGCTTATGATTCCAGATCATATGAAAATATCCCGAATTGACTGGCAAACCTGGCTGCCAGAAGAAACTGCAACCCTGATGTTCGTCGTGAAGTCTGATCAGGTTCTTTTGATCAGGAAGAAACGCGGCCTGGGTGCTGGCAAAATCAATGGTCCCGGAGGTCGCATTGAAGCCGGAGAAACACCCATGCAGTGTGCTATCAGGGAAACCGAAGAAGAGCTCTGCATCACTCCCCTGAACGTAAAAGCCGCAGGAGAATTATTCTTCCACGCCGAGGATATGCCCAGAATTCACGGTCACGTTTTTACGGCGACAGGTTACAAAGGCACCCCTACTGAGACAGACGAGGCCATCCCAATCTGGACCTCTGTCAATCAGCTGCCGTTTGAAGAAATGTGGGATGATGATCAATTTTGGCTGCCCCAGGTACTGGCCGGTGTTTATATCAAAGGTTGGTTCAGTTTCGAGGGCGAAATATTATTGGACTATCAGGTTAAGGTCGTAGAATCGTGAAAGTTTCACTGCTTCAGTGGATTTTTGCCCTTAAATCACAACACCCGGACGCGACGGTATTACGACCTGCTCAGCCGGTGTATGCTTATCGGGCTGTTAAAACCGGCTAAACGCAGTGATGCAAACGTGCGTGATTTACATACGATTTACATATGATTTGCATATGATTTGCATATGATGCATACAAGCAACTTGATGCTCAGAACGAGAATTGACTGAATGTACAAAATTCCCAAAATCGCCGTATCGGTTATAGTTCATCTATCCAACGATGAATCTATTCCCGGTTCCGTCTGGATTACGGAAGACCTGCTGTCAGCTGCCGGGAATCCGCTGATTGAAGAGTTTCTGAATCAGAAAGACGATGATTTCTTGTCGTTTCAAAGCGACGCTGGTGTGTTTCGCCTGATAAACAAAGCACACATCACCTACATGGAAACAGAGCAGGATGATGACGAAATCAGATCTCAAACATCCTACACGCCAAGTTCAATGGTTGCTCATTTTGTCAACGCACAAACCCTCTATGGCGTGGTCTACCCAACATTGGCAGAAGAAACCCGGGTATCAGATTTCCTGAATCAGCAAAGAAATTTTCTGGTTCTTTATCGCCAGCAGCAAAAGATAGTATTCAACCGTAATCTGGTCATTTATGCGAATACCAACTAACCGTTGATTCTTAACAGTACGCATTCACTCCGCCATCTCAACCCGAGTAATCCACTCCTCAATCTTACTGAATCAGGTCGCTCAAAGACTCTTTGTGATGAGAAACCAGAATCTTCACTTTATATTGACCCGCCAGTTCTTCCAGCCAGATTCGTGCTGTCTCAAGCTGCCGCAGATTCTCTGGCACGACAAATCTGCTGTACCATCCAGGCTTGGATATATTTTTCTCTATGGCTTGAGAATGGTTAACCAGATCTCCCGCGATCACATAGGTATGAGTACCTCTCATGTCACGCACATGAACCACAAACACCTGACTACCAGGCGTATGCCCACCAGTGTGCACCATATACAAACCTGGGAAACCACTAATCGACTTCAGAAGCAGATTGTCCTTCACGAGAAACCGTTGACCACAGGTCAACTCATCAAGTTGTACATTTCCGCCTGCTGTCGTGTAATTCGTCGTTGTGTATTGCTCTATACTTTGCACAATCAGCAGATCTGTTGCAGTCTCCGTGGTGCTGCTACAGAGATCTCTGACACCGTCGACATGATCACTGTGTAAATGAGTAAACCCAATTCCCTTTAGAAATTTCGCGTCAAGCAGATCTCCTAATCCTGCCTGAAATTGCATGGGTTCAGCTCCCAGCAGTTCTGAGGGTTGTCCGAATGCATCAGCAGTTTCAGCCGATAACCCCGCATCAATCACGAATTTGTGACCATTCGCCCAGGTTACGACGAAAATAGGAAAGGACATTTCGAACAGCACCCCTGCTTCTGTATCGCTAAGTACTGTAGAAACTGGCATCATCTGGCTGGCAGTGTTTAGTACTTCTATTGAAGCCGGAAGTACGTCCAATCGAGCGGAGTTCCTAATCTGAGCAAGCGTTGGTAACCGCGGATTTATGCTATCAATCTGTCGATGAGCGTGATACAGGTTTATCAATGGAACAGCAATCGCCAAAAATAAGACCGCAAGAATGATTATCACCGTTTTTCTAAGCATGAGTTTCAACTATCAATCATTTTGGTCAAGGTCCTAAAAGCAATATCTGTTGTAAAAAATATCTCACCTTTCATTCGCTTATAAAACGTTGTTTCTTTTAGCTTGTCCATCACCGGACCTTTAACTTCAGCGAGGTGCAAGGTTACACCGACCTCTTCCAGATTGTCAGACAGTAACTCAAGCATCTCCAAGCCACTGCTGTCGATGAAGTTAGTGGCTGTGCAAATCAGCAGAATATGTTCGATGTCTTTCGAATCAGCAACCTGATTCAACAGGAAAGTTTCAATGTATCGAGTATTAACAAAGTACAAACTTTCATCAACTCGTACTGCCAAAACATTGGGCAGCGTCTCAACCTCGTGACGCAGTATGTTCCTGAAATGCTCAGTGCCCTGCCAACGTCCAACAACAGCTATATGGGGCTTGCTACTATTTCGAATCAGGAGCACAAACGAGATGGCAATCCCAATCAATATGCCAGACTCGACACCCAGTCCCAATACAGCTAAAAAAGTGAAGGTGAAGGTCACAGCATCTGTCTGATTGAACGCAAACGTCCTTCGAATCGATTTGATATCAATTAACTGTAACGCACTCATTACGATGATAGCTGACAAAATACATTTTGGAAGATAGTAAAAAAAGGGTGTAAACCACACCAACGTTGTCACCACCAGAACTGCCGTAATCAATGAAGCAACCTGCGTCACTGCACCCGAACTGTGATTTACCACGGTTCTGGCAAAACTACCGGCAACGGGAAACCCACCAAATAGTGAGGCGCCAATGTTAGCAACACCAAGACCGACCAACTCGTCATTTGGTTCAATTTTCTCTCTGCGTTTGCTGGCAACCACGGAACCAATGGATGTGCTCTCCATAAAAACAACCATCGCGATCAGGAGAGCAGATGGCGCAAGGAGCTGAATATCTTTCATGCTCAAACCATTGAACTGAACAATGGGCAAAGTCGCCGGGATGGTGCCAACGACCGAAATATCGAATTCCTTATCGAGCGAACCGAAAAAAACAAACACGATAGAGATGACAACGGCATACATGGGCGCTGATTTCGTTAATCGGTTGATCCAGTCTGCGGATAGGCCTGATCGTACCAGCCATTCTTCCAGGCGAGAGCGGCAAAACCAGAGCAGAATAACTGCACCTGCACCAAACGTCAGGGTTACACCATTAAAGTTGATCATTTCATTGCCTATATGCTGCACTACCGTCAGCACATGCGTAGCGGAAGGTGCACCAATACCTATCAGGGCTGGTACCTGGTTAACAATAATCAAAATTGCAGCTGCAGTAATGAAGCCACTGGCAACAGCGTGACTCAGGAAACTAATCACGGCACCGAAGTTGATCGCCCGGAGCACTAACAAAATGATTCCTACAATGAACCCGAGTTTGATTGCCCACAGAAGATAGGCTTCCGAACCAGGAACAGCCAATCTCGATGTTGCTTCCAGGGTCATCATCGCAATAATTGCTGTCGGTCCCACCGCGAGGATTTTGCTGCTACCGAAGACTGCATATCCAAACAGAGCCAGGATCGCTGCATACAGGCCAGCTTCAGCAGGGAGACCAGCCAGGAAGGCATAGGCGATCACCTGAGGGATAGTAATAAACAGAACGACCAGTCCTGCAATGACATCAGGACCGAAATCTCGTTTCCGGTAGCCTGGTAGCCAATCAACAATGGGAAATAGGCGACGAAGAAGTTGCATCCGGCAATTATCATACAAACAAAATCGATAAGACAATTGATGCTGGATCAAATTCTGACTCGTCCGCTGAAACGGTGCGATCGATCCACGCCAGCCACCTTGCAATAACTCAGCTGTGCATTGTCCTTTCTGACCATTCAGAGCAGTTAATTTGATTCCTAGCCAATGCTGAATCCACCGTCGATCAAGACACTGTATTCAGCCGTACTGAGGAAACGGGCGGGATAACGGACAGGATAACGGAAATTGCGGTGAGTAGCTGCTTTAAAAAGTCCGGGAAGTCTGCTAAATCAAAAAGAAGCCATCACTCAAACAAATCTGAGAAATTATGAAAATAAAAGATAAAAGGGAAGACATGTCTTCCCTTTTATTATCTCGACAGGCAGGACTGGCTTTAAGATCCACTCGCCTGTTTAACCGCACCTCTCTCACCAATCATCTCGTACCAATCCTTAGATCCAGGGACCAGTTCGAATAGATCAATACCCGCAGCACCTTTTGCAATCATACTGGCAAGTCCAAAACTGAAATAGCCTGCGAGATCGGCAACAGTGAACTCGTTTCCGGCAATATAAGGATCAAACTTTGCTATTCGAACCAATGACGCAGCACCTCGTGGCAATTCCTTCTGAACCTGATCAATAATCTCAGGCTTCACGTCCCGACCGAATGCAAACATAATCGCTTTTCTCGCAACCAGCTCAATATCCAGTTCAATATGCAGCAGCAACTCTCTCACTTTTGCTCTTTGAAAAGCATCAGTCGGCAGCAGGGAGTTTTCCGAAACCGTTTCCTCCAGATACTCGATGATTGCTGTGCTCTCTGAAATAAATCCCGACTCTGTTTCCAAACAGGGAACTTTGCCCATTGGGCTGATAGCAAGAAAGTCCTCATCCTGAGAAGGCGTGACGTTCACTTCTTCAAATTCAATACCTCTTTCTATCAGTACTGCCTTGACCAGACTGTAATAGTTACTTCGAGAAAATCCGTGCAATTTAATCATTTGGTTGATGTCTCCTGAATGGTATATTTGGCTCCGCAGTATAAACCGATTGCAGAGTAAGGCGAATTGTTATTGAGGGGACAGGCTACTCAGCTTTATCTCCATACACACCCTCGAGTACAGTTCTCAAAACGCCCAGTGGACGCACTTCGCTTTGATCTGCCTTGAAGTAACCTACAAAAACTGCGACTAGATCTCGGTCCGGATTTACTAGTAAGCCCTGACCTCCCCAGCCCCCCTTGTATATGTCATCGTTTTCAAACACCGCATCCCACTGATAGACATTGTGCTTAACACCACGGCCGCGCCAATTGCCATAACGTGCATTGCGGAGAAGGTCCGGGTTGCCACCATTCACTATCAAGTCAAGATAACGATCTGAAATAATCTTCTCCTCTGACACATGCTTACTACTTGGAGTAAAAAGTAATCCAAAACGTGCCACGTCCCTCAATCTCGCTAACAACCCTCCATCAGTAACCGGAACACCAAATCGAGGCGCGATGATCGACGCATCACCCTCAGCACCAATGTGCTGCCAGATTTCCTTCGACAATGCGTCCTGGAAAGGCATACCTGTCAGCTTCTCTATCAGCCAGCCCAGAATAAAAGTATTGGCACCCGAGTAATCAAAGTGTTGGCCTTGAGGTAGCTTCTTTTCCATTTTCAATGTTGAGAAAAACAGATAGGGATTACCGGGAGAATCTTCATCCCAGTAAGCATCACCAATAGAAGCCGCGAATCGATAATAACAGGAATTATGATCGTCATAGTTGTCTGTACAATCCACTCCGCTCGCCATATCAAGGATATTACGCACCGTCACGGCAGCGAAATCGGATTCTGATAACTCAGGAATATAGAAATCAATCGCTTTCGATACATCAACCAGACCCCGGTCTTCAAGAATTGCCAGCACCGTTGAGACGAACACCTTGGTTACAGACCAATAGATGGGCTTCTCATAGGGTTGCATGCGAGGATACTGTTCAAAGACGATCTTACCCTTGTGCAGGATCACGATTCCCATGGTTGTTGAATCATTGCTATTCAGAAATTGCAGGAATGTTTTTTTCCCTGAGGGTGTATCTACCGGAAATGAGGCGATTTCATCTGACAAGTTGTATTCAAGCTGACTCACCTGCCCCTGTCGATACACATTAACCGTTGGGAGGAATCGATGAAGATTCCGATTGTTCCATGCCATGTCCTGCCCATAGAGATTCCACCAGATATCGTCCTCGGGCAATTTACTGATTTGTAAACGTGTCTGCTCCACATCCGAGGCTGATTCAAAGTTCTCAGAGAATATGAAGTTTGAAGCGAAAGACAGGCTGAGAAACAGTATGAATCGTGAAAGGAGCTTTCCTTTGCGCATACTATCTAACCCGGCCTAATCCGGCAGACCAAGCACTCTCTTTGAGATGATATTGAGCTGAACTTCGTTCGTGCCACCATATATGGTATGAGCACGTGCACTCAGGAACCCACGAGTAGATTGCAATTCGCTGTTACTATAGGAATCTCCTTCCCATCCATAGCCCTGGGTACCCATAAGCTTACATTGCAGATCGGCCGTATCACGCCCCAGGGTCGCTCCGTAAAGTTTAAAGATTGACGTTGCTTCACCCATCGTCTTGCCTGAATCGTTTTCCTGTCTGGCGCGCGATTGAGTCAACTGAAAACTGCGCCGGTTCATGGCAAACCGAATCACCTCATCTCTTGCTTCTACTTCGCCAATCTTGCCGTCTGTGTCAACACCAACATATTCTTTGGCAAGCTCCGCCAGCCTTGGTTGGGGCATGGCTCTCCTGGCGCCACCAGGGCCAACACCCCCCTGGCCTGACCGTTCATGCTGCAATAATCGCTTACCTACAGTCCAACCACGATTGAGTTGTCCGACAAGATCGTTTTTGTGCGCTATCGCATTATCAAAGAAGGTCTCGCAGAATGGTGAAGCACCGGAGATCAGTCTTATGGGTCTTGTAGTAATACCTTCCTGATGCATATCCATCAGCACAAAGCTGATACCCTCGTGTTTCGGTACATCAGGATCAGTTCGAACCAGTGCAAAAATCCAATCCGCAAACTGTGCACCAGAGGTCCAGATCTTCTGACCATTGACTTCAAAAAAGTCACCCTTATCCACGGCGGCAGTTCGCAGGCTGGCAAGATCCGATCCAGCACCAGGTTCCGAATATCCCTGACACCATGCAATATCACCGAGTGCGATTTTTGGAATATGGCGAAGTTTTTGCTCTTCGGTTCCATACTCAAGCAGCGTTGGGCCTATCATCGAAACTCCCATGCCACCCATGGGTAAACGGGCTTTTATCGCAGCCAGCTCATCATAGAGGACTCGGGTTTCATCCAGTGAGAGGCCTCCCCCACCGTACTCTCTGGGCCAAGTTGGGATCGTCCAACCCCTGCCACCCAGTTTGTGTCGCCATCCGAGGAGTGATGGATCAGACATCGGCCTCTTGGTGCCGATAGTGATTGGATCCCCTTTACCTCTAGCAGACTCAGGGCAGTTCTCCTGCAGCCAGCCCCTTACTTCTTCTCTAAACGCATCAATACTCATGCCGATCCCCGATCGTGACAGAGTCCAAAGAATAAACCAGCTTGGGTCACTTCCTCAAATCCATAAAAATGATGTTACAAACATCATACCGCAGTATAGCCACCATCAATTACAAGCTCGCTGCCCGTCATAAATGATGAGTCATCCGATGCAAGGAACAAAATCCCCTTTGCGATATCACCCGCGACACCCAGGCGGCCAATTGGGTGCTTCTCAACCAACATCTCCCGCAGCCCATCCTCGGTCATATTTCCATCTTCAAAGATGTCCACTATGCTGCTTATCATCGGAGTCCATATATATCCCGGATGAATCGAATTCACTCGAATCGCATAACCCATCGTTCCACAGTGGACTGCAACAGATTTGGTCAATAACCGGACACCACCTTTTGAGGCATTGTAGGCTGCGCCGGCACCACCTACGATACCCATCACTGAAGAAATATTGATAATCGAACCACCATTCTCTCTCATCATCATCACTGCTTTCTGACAGCCTATAAACACCGCGTCTAGATTGACTGACATGACCTGTCTAAACGTCGCGAGGGTAGATTCCTCAAGCGGTGGCAATCCTGCCCCGCTTACACCCGCATTGTTGACAAGAATGTCCAGCCTTCCATATTCCTCGACGGTAGTCTTCATCAGGCTTTCCCAGTCTGATTCCTGCGTAACGTCCTGCTGAACTGCCAGGGCCTCTCCCCCCTGGTCTATAACCCCCGCTGCTGTGGCTTCAGCAGCGTCAGGATTGATATCAGTCACAACAACCCGTGCACCAGCTTCAGCCAGCAGCCAGCAGGCAGCCTCTCCAATACCACTTCCGCCGCCCGTGACGATAGCTACCTTGTTATCTACTCGATTCAAAACTCTCCTCCGGCTTATTTATTGACTTAGATACAGCGCTCATCAACTGTACTCTGTACGACTATCAGACACACATTTAGCGAATCGAGACACCAATTTCAATTTGCGCTTCCTGTTTCATTTCATAAAGATTCACTACAAGGAACAGCCAGGCACCAAACATTTCCATGCCCTCTTCTACTGCAGTTGCGAAGACATAGGTAAGGGAGTCCTCATCCATATTCTCACCGAGCCATTCCACGTTAATGGCGCCTGACACGAAGAGAATACCACCAAAGATCATCCAGTTTGTATCAATTGCAGTAATGAAGGACTCATGCATACCCGCGACTTCGTCAATCGAGAGTACAAAGAAACCAGCAGCCAGTGAATCCTAAACTTGTCATCGCGACCCCTTGCCGCTAAGTATAGGATCAGAGCATCATTAAGCCGCAATGAATCGCAACGAGCATTGCTGCAACGACCAACAAGAATTGGCAATAGACCTTTGGGGCGATACTCAGCCGATACTGGTCGTCAGACACGAAGTAGGTGTTCTCATCGAGTGTCTTATGTATTCTAGCGAGGCAGATCTGAGCAGCTCAATCTTTAAGGGATTGAGTATCGACAAAATATTATTGACAGGAAACTGGCATACGCAGTAAGAACGTGTGCCTAATCGCCAAGTATTAACGTTGGGAGACAAGCATGTCAGAAGAGATTGGACTTTTTGAAGCAATGTATAACTGTCGCGCAATGCGGCGCCTGGCAGACCGCGAAGTACCGGAAGATCTATTGGTTGAACTCATCTCAGCTGCCAACCAGGCACCTTCTGGCTCTAATATGCAAAGTGCCAGATGGATAGTCGTTCGAGATCAAGATACCAGAAAGCGCTTGTCAGACCTCAATAAACAAGCGGTTGAAGCTTATATCGGCCCCCAATCGACGAGACCTGGCAGCCTGCCTCATCAATCAGAAGCCAAACGTAAACGCATGCTGGAATCCGTGTTATGGCAGAAGGATCATATGCATGAGATTCCAGCGCTAATTATCGCCTGCATGGAGTTCGGACAAAAAGTCGACGCTGCGACGATGTCACGAGGAGGTGGGTCCATATGGCCAGGCATCCAGAACCTGCTACTGGCTGCCCGTGCCCTGGGCCTTGGTGCTGCCCCCACTACTCTGGCATTGGGCAACTACAAATTAATTTCGGAAATTCTGAATCTACCGGAAACCATGGGAGCATTCTGTCTGATTCCCGTCGGATATCCACTGGGTAATTTTGGCCCGGTTACCCGAAAGCCTGTTGAGGAAATCATGCGTTTCGACAAATGGTCCTGACAGTATCACAGCGTCACTGTATTAAATCTGCTCTCATTCGAGAACGCTAAACCGGGGCATAAGATCTCTTTGTTTATGTTCCGGCATTTTCGAACTGTCGAACGTTCCTCGACCAAACTTAATACTTTTCGGTCGGAAACAGATTAGTAGATTGCGGAGAGGTAACTAAAGTAACCGGCGAGAAATGCAGCCCCTATATCTTGCCAATTCTGGCTTCGAGTAGAACCATTACCCATAGACATATCGAAACACCAAACATTATCCAAAGATCAAACTCTATAAAACGAGGCCCAACAGGAATATCAACCATCATCGCCGTTATGCCTAGAATCGGCAGAATATTGAACAGGTTACTGCCAATAACATTGCCAAGTGCGATATCAGAATTCTTATGCAATGCAGCAATCACCGTCGTACTCAATTCAGGAAGTGAAGTGCCAAGCACCATCAGACTGACTCCAATTATGGCCTCTGACACATCCCAACTTGTCTCCAATCCCGAAGCACCCTGACCCGATTGACTATCGGACTGAGGTAACAGCTTTGATAACACTATTCTGAGACCATGTTTTTCATCCAGAAACGCCCCACTGAAAACGATTTCACCTGGCTGGTGAGTGAATATAAGCCCCTGAATACTACTTAAATGTCACATGCACTGATATGATCCTGTGCGACACAAAATTCTTGTTGGAGAACCATTCCTCTTGCGTCAAATCTACTATGGCTACTGGTTGATAGTGGCTGCCTTTGTCGCTCAATTCGTTGCCGTTGGTGTACAGAATTATGTAATCGGGCCATTCATGATTCCCATGATAACCGAGCTGGATTGGAGTCGCGCTGAATACACACTTCCTCGCACAATTGGGCAGATCGTCATGGCCATGACCGGTTTTTTCATAGGAGGCTATGTAGATCAGAGAGGACCGCGCGGTTTTATGATTGCAGGCACCTTGATCCTCGGGCTAGCCCTCTTCCTGCTCTCACAGATAAGGGAGTTGTGGCACTGGATTCTGCTTAACGGCGTCATCCTAACTCTGGGTGCTGCGATGGTGGGTAATTTAGTAGTCAATGTTACCTTGTCAAAGTGGTTCGTCGAATTCAGAGGACGCGCCGTCGCACTGGCAGCGATGGGTGTTTCCTTCGCCGGGGTACTGTTAACACCGCTTGCTACCTGGGCAATAGATATTTTCGGATGGCGGGTGGCCTGGCAGATTCTTGCCGTGGGGACACTGATGCTGATCATCCCGTCAGCCCTAGTCATGCGCCGAACTCCTGAAGACTACGGACTTCATCCAGACGGTCGCAGCGAGGAGGATGTGTTCAGCGGTCTGACTCAAACTGCGATCAATGACTTCGCTCAGTCCATGACCCGCAGAGAGGCACTTGGCAGTGCCACATTCTATTGGCTGGTGCTCGCATTTGGTCTTTTTACAATTACGATTCAGATCATGTTGCTGCAAACCGTCCCAATGATGACGGATGCGGGATACGATAGAACCACTGCAGCTCTGATGATTACTGTCGCTTCCGTTCCGGCACTCCTTTCAAAACCGATCTGGGGTTGGCTTATCGACGATCTGCAACCCAAACCTCTCGCATCAGCAAGTGCGGCTATCACCGGAATTTCACTGTTTGTGATTATCTATTCTGCACAGAACAACTTTTTAAGCAGTCTGGTTTTTGGATTTCTGTTTTTGGGCTTGGGTTGGGGAGGAATGATTCCTCTACAGGAGGTAATCTGGGCTTCCTTTTTTGGCCGACGGTATCTTGGTGCTGTTCGAAGTGCTGCAATGCCATTCACAATCTTCTTGTCCGCAGGTGCACCACTCGCCACTTCATACTACTACGATATTATCGGAAATTATAATGGTGCTATTCTCATCGTTGCTGGCGCAAATCTGGTGAGTGCCGTCATGATACTTTTAATCAGAAAGCCTGCTCGAGCAGTACAGCCTTGAGCTCATTTGACAGCCTTGAGCTCATTTGACAGCCTTGAGCTCATTTGACAGCCTTGAGCTCATGTTACAGCCTTGAGCTCATTTTCTGTTTTTTAGCCAAGCTGTACCGCAGGAATTAGGTTATCTGCCAGAGACCGCCTGCCGATTTGCTTAAGCTTGTAAATAAAGAAGCTCATTGCCACACAGCAACCAAATACCCAGAATATGGTAAATACCGGATGCTCGAAAAAAGTTCCAATCTGATAAATACAGCTGGATGTGACATATGCAAGGCTCGTGGTCCAGGAAAAAACCAGCACCATCCAGCGCCAACCGGCTTCTTTGGCTATCGCTCCCATCACGGCAACGCAAGGTGCGTAGAGAAGGACGAAAACCAGATAACAGAATGCCGCAAAGGCGCTCCCAAACAACAGAGCCATATTGGTCAGGGTACCCTTCTCAATATCCTGTTCTGCCGCCACACTTGAAGGGTCTGAAATATCACCGACTGAAATTCCTAACGGATCTGTAAGGTTGCCTAACAGGTCCTGTGCATTTGTGGCAATGGACATGAAAGCCTCGCTGGTTGAATCAATAAGGCCAACAGGTTCCTGAGGATCTTTCTCACTGTAGAGTGCATCTAAAGTACCTACAACAGCTTCTTTTGCAAACAGTCCGGTAAACAGACCAACTGTGGCAGGCCAGTTGTCGGATTGCACACCTATAGGTGAAAAAATGGGTGTAATGACCTTACCGATGCTACTCAATGCAGAAGTTTCTGAGTCTTCGTTACCAAAGGATCCATCCAGGCTGATTGAGTTCAGAAAACTCAGACAAATCACAACCAGGATAATGGTCTTCCCAGCACGAAACATGAAACTGCGCAATCTAAACCAGGTAGTAATCAAGATGTTTCGCACCACAGGAATATGGTAGGCAGGCATCTCCTGGAATGAAGGCGTTATTTCCTTGTCAAATATCTGCTTCCTGAATATGTAGCCTGTCAGTACTGCCATGCATATACCTAACAAATACAGGAAGAATACGACATTCTGTCCATTGGTCTGAAAAAACGCGGCTGCAAACAACGCATAGACCGTCAGTCTCGCACCACAGGACATAAACGGTGCCATTGCTATAGTCAACAATCGATCACTGTCTCGCCCCAGCGACCTTGCGGCCATTACAGCAGGAACGTTGCAACCGAATCCAACAATGAGGGGGACGAAGGCGCTGCCGGGTAACCCAATTTTGTTCATCAGACTGTCGACAACAAATCCTGCACGGGACATGTAACCGGAATCTTCCAGGATCGATAAACAAAGAAACAAAAATCCTATAACAGGAATGAAAGTCGCCACTAGCTGAATACCGCCACCAAGCCCATCAGTCAGCAGCACAATAATCCATTGCGGCGTTGAAACTTCTTCCAGCAACCACCTGAATCCATCTACAAAAATGGCACCAAACAGAATGTCGAAAAAGTCAATAAAGACCGCCCCAACATTCACCGCAATAGTAAACATCAGATACATCATCAATAAGAAGAACGGAATACCGAGCCATCTATTCAATACCCAACGGTCAATTGACGCAGTCAGGCTGTGTTTAATCGGCGTCACTTCCATCACACCATCGACAAGTGCTTGAGCTCGATGATAGCGTCTGATCAGTTTTTCGGCCGTCGTAGCTGCGTCACTGTCACTGGGGAGCACTTCAACATCTTGAGGTGTTTCAGACAACTTAAATGCCAGAAGCTCTCTAAAGTCTTCGATGCCCTCACCGGTTGACGCAACCAATGGTGCAACCGGAACATCCAGGTTTCGTGATAGCTGTACAGCATCCAACTCAATACCCTGCTGCTGTGCAACATCGAGCATATTTAAAGCAACGATAACGTTGTGATTTCTTTCCAGCAGTTGCTGAGTCAGAACCAGGTTTCTCTCGAGATTACTCGCATCAACAATATTGATGACGAAGTCAACTTCCGAGCCACTAATGAAATCTTTTGCAATCCTTTCATCAATACCCAGATAATCCTGCTCAAGCGAATAGATACCTGGTAGATCCACCAGCTGCACCTGGGTCGCATCCAGCATAAATGTCCCTGTTTTTTGCTCAACGGTAACACCGGGCCAGTTGCCGACCTTCTGGTGAGCACCGGTCAGATCGTTAAACAGGGTGGTCTTTCCGGAATTAGGATTTCCAATCAGAGCCACTACGCAGTTGTTCATCAAATCGCCTCAACTTCAATTATGGCGGCTTCATGCTTTCGAATACTAAGCAGCATGCCACCTATTCTGATCTGAATCGGATCGCCCGTTGGCGCCAGACGCAAAATACTCACGCTGACACCAGGATAAAGTCCAAGTGCATATAATCGGCCTTGCACTTCAATGTTTTCGTTTGCGGCAGAGATAATGCGGCATTGGCTGGGTACCTTCATGTCAGCTAAGGTCATATCTGGCTCTAGATCACTCCTATTCAGGTAGAATAACCTATATGAGAACAATTATCATTTGTATTAAATAATTTTATCAATGACTATAGATTGTACGGATTCTATTCCGGCTGGTTCCCATACGTGTTGCACTATTATTAGATTTTCCGTCTTTACTCACCACACTCTGAGGCGAAATACACCTGCGAACCTAACTATTCACACCCATACTAACCGAAGCGTGCTTTAATTCGTCAAAGCGCTGAACCAAATGGCAGGATATTCAGACTTGGATTCCAAAGAGACATTTTTAGATAGCTTCTCAGTTGATGATCAGTTGAAGGCGGATGAACTTGTGAAGATGAAACGCCTTGCAACGGGATTACTCGTCCTGATGACCTGTATTTATATCCTTACCAGAATTTTCCATGGTGAATTTATTTGGCTGGGTTTCATCGAGGCAACTGCCGAGGCTGCCATGGTTGGCGCACTGGCAGACTGGTTCGCTGTTACTGCTCTGTTCCGCTACCCTCTTGGATTAAAGATCCCACACACCGCGATCATTCCGAGCAGGAAAGACAACATTGCGAAACAATTCGGTGACTTTGTTCAGCAAAATTTTCTGTCTGAAGAGGTGATATCCCAAAAGGTCCGTTCAATGGGACTGAGCCGTCGTGTTGCTACTTGGATTTCTCAGCCGGACGCTGAAGAGAAAGAGAACGCTGCGGCAATCGCAGAACAGATAACTGCAGGTATCGCTGGTATCGTCAAGGTCATGAATGACAGCGAAATTCAAGTCATGATTAAGCACAAGGTGGAAGACCGGATTCGCGATACATCTTTCGCACCCATCATTGGTGACCTTCTTTCCTTCGTCACATCGGGCAGACGCCAACAGGAACTGTTCGACACGATAGTTACAATAGGCCTTAACCTGCTTGAAGACAGCGATGCCGATATTCGCCAAACAGTCGAGCAAGAGACACCCTGGTGGTTCCCAGGCTCACTGGACCGGGCCATCTACAACAAAATTGTAAGGAGCGTCAGCAAGACTTTATATGAGATGCAGGCAGATATTTATCATCCCATTCGAGTGAGAATAATGAAAATGAGTTCAGAGTTTATGGATAATCTTAAATACTCAGATGATATTAAAGACAAGGAAATCGCAATCAAAGAAGACCTGCTCGCTCTCCCTGCCTTGCGCGATTTCACCAGCACACTCTGGGGTGATATCAAAAGCTCACTCCTCAATCAAAGTGAGAATCCTGACGCTGAGTTAAAAAAGGCTATTGAAGATGCGGTCGTCAGCTTTGGTGAATCAATCCTCAAAGATGCCAGCCTTGAAGCAAAAATCGATGGCTGGGCAGATGACACTGCCAGATATCTGATACGAACCTATGGCCATGAAGTCGCTGGTCTTATTTCAAATACTATCGAAGGCTGGGACCCGAATGCCGCATCTGAGCGAATCGAACTCCAGATCGGCAAAGATCTTCAGTTTATCAGGATCAATGGCACAGTCGTGGGTGGGCTTGCAGGATTGACCATCCACTCAGCTTCATTCTTACCAGGATTGATCAGCCAATAGCAGGACCAGGAGTTCCACTCCTGGTCCTTGAAACCTGTGCTCTACAGTAGCTCAGCAAGACATTAGCTAAGGCTTGGTCAACTTCAGCACAAATCGATCCGTATTGCCGCGAAGTCCTGGCGCAAAGACCATTTTTGTATGGTCATCTTCGCTGTTCGCAAGAACATCACTGCTTTCAACGTTAAACCCGGCCCTCTCTGCAAGGCTGACCGCTTGTGCTTTTGTCATGCGATGCAAGCCAGCATTGTCAGCACCGGGATTCCCAACATGATCCACCACACCCAGCACACCGCCCGGTCTCAAAGCAGCCTTAATCGCCATCAAAACATCGTACGCCCCTTGTGGTGAACCGTTAAAGATATCGTGCAAATTAAGCGCGGTTATCGCCACATCGAGAGAACCCGGCTCAATTCCCAGGTTAGTAAATTCTTTGTCAAGTCGTTGCACGTTAGGCAATCGATTACCAGCCAGACGACTCGCCATAGCCTTATCGTTAGCACCATCGCGGAACGCGAGCATCCCGGGTGTATTCTGAGCATAGACCTTACCACTTTTACCCACGGCATTAGATAGTACTTCTGTGTAATAGCCACTCGCAGCGAGCACATCCATCACGGTTTGACCGGCACCAATTCCCAGATAAGTAATTACAGCTGCAGGTTTTCTACCAGCGTCCCGCTGTTTATCAGCATCGGAACGATCTCCTGACTGTAATCTGGCTGCCAGTGCTTCACTGCCGCCAGACTGGCCGGCTGTTGTACTGGCTGAAATTACAAGTGAGCCACAAATTAGCAGCGTAGTATATGCAACAAGATGTCTATATTTCATTTTCTCCCCCTAATATCAATAAAAACCGCCAAACCTCACCGGTCTTAAAAAAATCCTAATCAACTTCGTTCTTCCAGGACAATCATTGTTTCGCGATTGCCTTTTTAAATCCAGAGTATTTAGGCTGATCAATGGCAATCTGATTCGCTACAGTGTTTCGCAGGTGATGCTGCACTAGCTCATTCTCCAGGGACTGACTGCCATCTCGCAATGCTGTTGTTAATCTCCAGCGTAAATCGATCAAAGAATCTGCTGAATCGAAGAAGGCCTGCAGGCGAGACAGTTCCTCTTGTTTTCCCGTCTCTCCCATTTGCCATTCGCGCAGAACGATATCAAGTGAGTTTGCCGCAACCCTGGCTAAAAAACTGGTTCGACCCTTCGTCTCTGACATGACATCGGTCCGAAGAAAATCCATTACACTGGACAGAAGTTCATCGGACCCTGGAACATCGAGTCGTGCGGTCGTCTGAGACGGTTTTACGAGTGAGACTTCGCCTGGGATCAGAAGGTTAACGCAGTCAATCTGACATTCAGAAGAACGCCTTCCAATACCTGCTCTTTCAACTGACATGTCAGGCCCGATTCGACCTTGCTCTGCCATGAATAACGTACTGACCGACCACCAGAATGATCCAAAAACCTCCCAGAATTTGACTGCTGCAGGATCAACGGTTTTCCCGGATACCTCTTCGTAACCTCGAAAGAAATCTTCGTACTGCCCAAAACCACCCACAGGGAGTTCAGAGCCAAATCGCCACGAGTTCACACAAATCCAACCAAGATCCCTCATGGGATCACCTATATGCGCAATCTCCCAATCCAGCACAGCGACTATCTCGGACTCGGTAACCATGAAATTGCCACAGCGAAAATCATTGTGGACCAGACCAAGCTCATAGTCCGCAGGAATATTGTCCATCAACCAGCGTCCAACATAGTCGATCATAGGAATCGGTGTTTCTAACAATTTGTATCTGTCCCACATCTGGTTCACAAAATCCTCTGGTGAGACAACATCGAGCTTCTGACGCAAGCCGGTTTTATCAAGATCTATTTCATGAACTTTTGCCAGGACCTTGCCGACTTCATAAGCCAGGTTTTCACGAAGACTTTCATATTTATCAAGGCGAGTGATGCGGGCGCCCAGTGCTTCCCCATCAAGCCATTGCATGATAAATCCGTCACCAAGATCATCTTCCGGCTGCAATACATAGTAAACCTCTGGGGCAGGCACACCATTGTCTCTGGCACTTTGCATCAGCAGCGCTTCAGTCTCGAGACCGGGATGTCCCACTTGAGCTTCGATATGCGCGCCACCTGGTGCACGACGCAATGCATGGGTGACCTCCCCGGTGTCTGACTTAAAGATGATTCGATAGGTTTCCTGACTGGCACCACCTGACAGACGCTCAACGCCAACCAACTCAACGAAGTTTGATACGTTGTTATGATAAACCTGTTCCAGTTTTGCGTTTAACGAGTCATCTGCCATGACTAGTCTTCTTCCCGAACGCCTTTGGGTGCCTGTTGCTTCATGTATCCAAACATGTACCCCGCAATCCGACGAAGCTGAATCTCCTCGGCGCCTTCCGTTATTCTGTATCGTCGATGGTGCCTGTATATATGTTCAAAGGGTTTGTGTCTGGAGTAACCCAGACCACCGTGCACCTGCATCGCCCTGTCGGCAGCCTCACAGCACAGGCGATTGGCATAGTAGTTACACATGGAAACCTTGTCGGACACCTTAAAATTGCCATAGGTATCCATCTGCCAGGCTGTCTTGTGAATCAATGCCCGTAACATTTCGCATTGGGTCTGCAACTCTGCCAATGGAAACTGGATACCCTGATTTGTGGAGAGTGGTTTACCAAATGGTTTCCTGACTCCAGCATAAGCAACAGCCTCACTCACACAAAACTGCGCGGCGCCAAGACTTGAGGCAGCTTGCCTGATACGATTTTCATTGAAAAAATGTTGTACAACCTGCAATCCCCGACCTTCGCCACCGAAAATAGCACCACTGTCCACGTAGACTTCTGATAAAGAAATGCGACCGTGGTCGGTTGGCATATTGAAAGTCCACAGCATTTCCTCGACCTTAAAGCCGTCCGAATTGGTAGGTACCAGGAACGCAGTAATACCTTCACCGTCACCGGGATTGCCGCTGGTTCTTGCGAGTATCATGTCGTAGGCAGCTTTGTGTATGCCGGTATTCCAGGTTTTGGCACCGTTGATTCGCCAGCCGTCACCATCGCGCACCGCACTGGTTTCCATATGTGTTGCGTCAGATCCGTGATCCGGTTCTGTGATACCAAAGGCAAAACCTCGTTTTCCAGCCAGTAGCAAGGGAATCCACTCCTCCTTTTGGATCTCAGTGCCATAGGCAAGCATCAATAGCAGTCCGACATTGTTCGCAACAATGGAGTGCTCGTTTTGCAGATCGTTGTGTAGTCCAAGCCCTTTGGCTGCAAAGTGCTCTCGGATGATTGCCATCTCCAGGTTTGAGCCATTCTTACCACCATATTCTTCTGGAATTGGAAAACGATAATGACCTGCAGTATCGGCCAACTGCCGCGCTTCCGCTAAGAGTGCTTCCCATTCTTCGTTCGGCAATCCACCGCGGTCCCAGTCGGTTCTTGAATCTTCCCGGCGATGATCAAAGAATCGAATATTGTCATCTTGCGCCTCGAGTGGCTTTATCTCGGTCTCAATAAACTCATCCAGTTCTTCGAGGTAATCCTTTAGTTTCTGTGGAATATCAAAATCCATGAAATCTGTCCTTATCTATGCAGTAACGAAATGTCAGAAGGCCAATATCCTGATCTGGCCAGAGTAAAAACTCTTTGTACTCCCAATACAACCACTGAATTCCTAAACTTTACTCTCCGGTTCCGAATGGCACATACTTCAGGAACAACTTGCAGCTAAAGATTTTACGCTTGACAAAGCCGCGAGTGCAGAGGTCAGGTTTCTTTTTAAGCGATTCCCTTTTCATGCAGTTCTGCAGCATGCGAAGACAGCGGCCGAAGCCGCGAAGCTGTCTGGCCAGGGAAACGCTGACAGTCAATATGCGCCTTTCCTTATCAACCGGATGACATAGGCTCTGCTACAGGCAGGTAACGCCTGGCCAATTGAGAAGTATATTGAAGACTACCAGACCAGACTGGCAAGTATAGGGTAACTAAACCGGCGGTGTGCCCTCACTGCCCCTTATATACCAGCTCAACAAGGGTATGTGCTGACGGCCGAAAAACCTTTCTCCCTGATATAGAAAGGCCGGCGAGTCAAAGATCCCCTGCTCTAGTAGTTCTTCCTGGAGTTTTTCAAATACTTCACGACCGGTCTCTTCATATGCCCCAAGTCCGGTTGATTCAATACCCAGCTGATCAAGGTATCCGCAGATATTCTGAAGGTCCTCCACCGGTTTCTCGTCAACAAAGGCAGCTCGGTAGATCAAAGCGATATAGTCACGAGGATCAATACCCAGCTGGTTAAGGTACAGCAATCCAATATGGGCATTGCCTGCATCGAAAGTCCTGCTGGCTTGCAGTGGTGTAATACCCAAAAGCTGACTGTTACGCTTCAGCTCTGCTTCTGCAAATTGATCTCGTGCTTTCTTTCGTCTTGCTTTGTATGCTGCCAGCGGGTCATTTGAGGGCTCACTCGGGGCTTTATTCGACATTCGATTGAGTATCCCGGTGATTGGTAACCACCTGACACTGACGTCAACCTCATCCAGAAGATCATATGTGGGTTGCAGGGCCAGGAAACCACTGATTCCAGAGAAATCTAAATAGACTACCAGTCTGGGATCCACTTAGCTTGCCTCATCCAGTACCGTGTCATATGCAATATCCGGCATAGGACCCTCACAACCCGCCAGGTGCCATCGGACCCTGGGCAGATGCTCTCGACCAAAGTAGATTTCGTCATCAATGACATAAGTGGGCACCCCGAAATAACCCATATCCAAAATGGCATCCTGCAAGTCATCGTGAATACGGCGACCTTCACCTGAAAGATAAAGATCAAATCCTTTGATGTCTGCGCCTGACTCCTTCAGCACCTGCGAGACCACTGCTACATCCTCAATGTCGAGGTCTCGGCGCCAGAAACGTTCATAGATAACATCCGTATATCTTTTTAAGATCGTACGGTTTTGTGCCTTGGCCCAGAGCAGTCCGATCGCCGCGATGGATGAATCCCATATTTTCTGTGTACCTTTAAGCGTCATACCCCTAAGAGAAGCGTAGCGACGAGCGTCCATATAGGCATATTTAACCGCGAGCCACTGCCTCGGTGAACGATTGTTCTCAAGCACCTTCCCAGTATCGTTAGTTTTTGCAGTGCCCAGGTAACTGCCTATGTTGAGCGTTAACGGATACCAGTCAATTTCAATTCCAAAATCCTTCTCCAGCGCATACGTGGGATCTTTTGCTATGTAGGCATAGGGACTCTTGTAGTCAATATAAACTTCGAGTTTCTTCATCATTTACAAATATAGTCAAAAGTGCATTGTAACAATACTTGTCTTCTGGCAAACATCTGGATAGCCTTTAAATTTCTCTGTCCGCACACCCCCTGTCCGGAATCTGGATAGAGTGCCAACGGACTCAATACGGACCTGGAATGGACCCAATTACACAAGGCGCCCTCGGGGCTGCTCTGCCTCAATCAGTCAGCAACAAAGAGAAAATAAAGACGACAACCTGGCTGGGCTGTTTGGCAGGTATGGCACCTGATATTGATGTCTTTATCCAGTCACCCACGGATCCCATGCTGTTCCTTGAGTTTCATCGGCAATTTACCCATTCATTTGCCTTCATTCCATTCGGTGCACTGTTGTGTAGCCTGATCTTCTACAAATGGTCAAAAATCAACCTCACCTGGCGCCAATCCTATCTGGTGTGTTTGCTTGGATATGGCACCCATGCCCTGCTGGATGCGTGTACCACCTACGGTACTCAACTCTTCTGGCCTTTCTCAGACCTTCGTGTCGCCTGGAATACAGTCTCGGTGGTCGATCCAATGGTTACTATTCCACTTCTGGCGCTGGTCATTATTGCATCAAGAACTGGAAAACCCCTTTATGCGCGTCTGGGTCTGGCGTGGGTACTCACCTATCTGGCGCTGGGGCTTGTGCAACGAGACAGGGCAGAATCTGCTGGCTGGGACCTGGCAAAAGCTCGAGGACACGATCCTGTTTCTCTGTCTGCAAAACCGGGATTTGGCGCTATCCTGCTCTGGAAAGTGATCTACGAGGCAAACGATCGCTACTACGTCGACGCAATACGTGCGGGATTCGACCCGCAAGTTTACACGGGAGACAGTGTCACCAAGCTCAACATCAGCCGGGATTTGCGATGGCTTGACCCAGAAAGCCAACAGGCAAATGACCTCAGTCGATTTGCGTGGTTCAGCAACAACTACCTGGCTTTTGATCACAAGGATGCGAACATGGTAATCGATATGAGGTATTCTATTTTACCAAACGAGATTAAAGCGCTTTGGGGGATCAGACTAAATCCAACAGCCCGAAAATCAGAACACGTGAAATATCTCGCACAGAGAGACTCATCTCCTGACCGGTTACAGCGCCTGTGGACGATGCTGGCGGGTCAATAACAAATCTCCTATCTGGCTGGCACTTCTAGATATCTAGGCATTCCGTATGGTAAGGCCGCCATCAACCGGCAGGGTAACGCCCGTAATATACTGAGAGGCCGGAAGCGCCAGTGACAGCGTTGCGTGGGCTACTTCTTCAGGCTCCGCATAACGTCTTAAGGCGACTCTTCTCTTGGCAAATATCTCCTTGTGCTCATCAGGAATGGCATCAGTCATGCCGGTATTTATGGGTCCAGGGCAAACACAGTTGACCGTAATTTCTTCTCCGCCCAATTCGACTGCAAGGGAGCGAGTGAGCCCGGTGACACCCGTTTTCGCTGCTGTATAGGGGCTCCCGAATCGGGTGGCACCCAGAGCTTCAGTTGAGGCGATGTTGATTATTCTTGGATGGGGCGCATTCCTTAAATGCGGTAGCGCTGCCCTGATGGTATGAACGTGGGCAGTCAGTAGTACCGCAAGCGTTTTGTCCCATGCAGCCATGTAGTCGTCACCATCTATCGGCGTACCTATTGATATACCGGCATTGTTAACCAGAATATCAATACCACCAAAATGATCAGCAATATCAGCAATCACTAAAGCAATGGCATCAGCATCAGAAAGATCAAGTACCCAGCCTTTCGCTTCATAACCGGCTTCGGTCATTTCACCGACAACAGCATCGAGGGGCTCCTGATTTATGTCAATTGCAGCAACCCTGGCGCCCTCATCTGCAAATAGGTGAGCGGTTGAGCGACCCATACCACTGGCTGCGCCGGTGATGATGGCTACTTTTGCAACTACTGAGCGACTGAGTGTTGATAACGTCATAATTAGTATTCCTGCGTTGATAGTTTCCCTAGGGAACGAATCTCCTCTGCCAATGAGTGTGCACCATTTCCCGCGTTACAATCAAATAGGTTATTATGATCTTAGGAAGAGAAATAAGAGCAATATCCTTGAGCGACAAAACCAGATTGAGTCGAATAGAGATCTCTAAACAGGCATTCAGTTTTTCAATCGGTCACTTCACCATATTCTCAGCTACCGAACGTGAGAATCTTCATGGTCATAATTTCCAATTGCATTGCCACGTCACCGCCCCGCTTGAAGAAAACGGAATGTTGTTTGACTACGCCATCATCAAGACGCTGATCCGAAGCCTCTGCGACGAAATTGATGAACATGTTATTCTACCTTCGAGATCGCCCTATCTGACACTTAACGAGGAAGGCGACTATGTCACAGCTGAATTCGACGGGGAAACAATGTACTTCCTCAAGCGAGATGTCATGGTTCTACCAGTCACCAACACCACCATTGAAGAATTCTCTCACCACTTCCTGAACAAACTGGTTGACCATCCTGACCTTCAGAATCGTGGGATAACTGATATTTCGGTCAGGGTTTCATCAAGCCCGGGGCAGTACGGTGTCGCAGACTGGAGTAAGGCTTGAAGACTCTGGTTGTAACGGGTGCCAGCAAGGGAATCGGATTCGCGATTGCAGAGTTGTTTCTCGACGATGGATTTCGAGTCATTAATCTCTCCAGGACGCCAGCACCAGACGATAGAATCCAAAATTTCCATCTGGACCTGTCACTGGCCAACGCCGAGGAGGAAGTCAATGACCTCATCTCAAAGATTCTTGAGCAGGAGGAAATCTGTCTCGTGCACAACGCAGCAAAAATGACCAATGATATTGCCCAGTCAACTGAAACCGCGAAGTTTCAGGATGTGCTCAACATTAATGTGATAGCGGCACATATACTCAATCAGGCAATCATTCCACTGATGAAACCAGGTTCCAGTGTTATTTACATTGGATCAACACTATCTGAAAAAGCCGTTTCAAACACCTACAGTTATGTTGTTAGCAAGCACGCTCTTATCGGTATGATGCGTGCCACCTGCCAGGACTTGAAAGGAATGAATATTCACACCAGTTGTATCTGCCCCGGTTTTACTGATACGGAGATGCTACGCGCTCACGTCGCCGAAGATAGAGAAGTGATAAATACTATCGCTTCGACTTCAACCTTCGGTAGACTGGTGTCACCATCAGAAATTGCAGCTACTGTACAATTTGCTGCCAGACATCCCGTGATAAACGGGGCCGTGCTGCATGCAAATCTGGGCCAGATCGAAAACTAGTTACGTTTAGGTAGCAGAATGGAGCAAGATAAAATAACAGAACGCCGTGAGAGAGTTTTTCTCGTTTTGGCTGGTTTTTTCCTCTGTGCCATGACAATGCTTAACATCATTGGTATCACGAGATTCATCCAGTTGGGACCACTCACACTTGCCGTGGGTGTCCTGCCCTATCCTCTAACCTTTCTTTGTACTGACCTGATCAGTGAACTCTATGGTAAAGCTCGTGCAAACTTCCTGGTTACCGTCGGGCTGGTTTTGAATTTCTTTATTCTAGGCACGATGTGGCTGGCGAACCTTATTCCCTCTGTTGACCCGTCTACTCAACCCCCCTGGCAGCTGATTCAACTCGCCGAAGGTGTCGGTCTGCCAAACGGAGATGTCATCAGCAATCAGGTTGAGCTCTATACGCTATTGTGGGCTACCACCTCCGGCGCAGTTTTTGCCTCCATGATGGCGTACATCGCAGCACAGTATTGTGACGTCTTTATGTTCCACTTCTGGAAGAGACTGACAAAAGGCAAGCATCTGTGGCTAAGGAACAACGGCAGCACGATGATCAGCCAGTGTGTGGACTCGTTCATGGTTATCAGCGTAACTTTTGGGGCTGCCTTTCTGGCAGGCAGCATGAGTTTTGGCGCCATGTTGACGCTAATGGGCAGCAACTACCTCTTTAAACTCATCGTTGCCTTGTTAGACACGCCGTTTATCTATCTCGGTGTCCATTATCTCAAATCGTTCCTTAAGCTAACTGACGAGGAAATCTACGCTCATGCAGGTTAGCTGCATAGATTCAATACTGGACTTTTGGATCGGCACCGCATCTGAAGACGTCATAGCATCAAAAAAGAGATCAAAACTCTGGTATCAAGCTACTGGTACAATTGATGCGAGCATCAAAGAGAATTACAGTGATCTGCTTCTTCAGGCAGAGCAGCGTGAACTGGGTCACTGGGCCAGTTGCGCGAAAGGAAGCATCGCACTGGTCATACTTCTGGATCAGTTTTCACGGAACATTTATCGAAGCACTGAGAAAGCATTCAGGAATGATGAATATGCGCTTCAAATCACTGAGGCTTCGATTGACAGTGAGCAACATCTCGAACTCAGTTTGATTGAGCGGGCGTTCCTGTACCATCCATTTAAACACTCAGAATCATTGCTGGCTCAGGATCAGTCCATTGAACTATTTCATAATCTGGTACGAGATGCGCCGAAACCATGGCAGCACCAGATGAGATCATTTGCACGCCATGCAAAAGACCACAGGAAAATCATTCTTCAATTCGGCCGATTTCCTCACCGAAACAAGATCCTGGGGCGCGCAAACACCATCGAGGAACAGGATTATCTGAATCACAATAACAACCGATTTGGGCAATAACGTCTGTCACTTGGTGACCTGGAAAGTCTCCTCGACGACCGCTACTATCTGGACACCACAATGGTTAACGTGACTGAACCCAACTGGCAGAGTTGAATAGCATGGACTATGAGCAAATAATCTACGCAGTAGAAGACAACATATTAACGATAACCCTTAATCGCCCTGAAAGGCTCAACGCCTTCACCGATCAAATGATGACTGAAATGGTCGATGCATTCGATCGAGCCGATGCTGATGATGATGTTAAGGCAATTATCATCACTGGAGCTGGCCGAGGGTTCTGCGCTGGTGCGGATCTTTCGGCCGGCAGCGGTACTTTCGACGCAGAAAAGGCAGGAACAGGCCTTAAAGCTGATGGTGGCGGAATTCTGACTTTAAGAATTTTCGATTGCTTGAAGCCGGTTATTTCAGCCTGTAATGGCCCGGCGGTTGGCGTCGGTGCAACCATGCAGTGTGCAATGGACATTCGTCTCGCATCAGAAAATGCGCGCTACGGTTTCGTCTTTGCAAAAAGAGGTATCGTCCCGGAAGCCTGCGCCAGTTGGTTTTTACCAAGAATCGTTGGTATCAATCAGGCACTTGAATGGGCCTATTCCGGTCGAATCTTTGATGCAACTGAAGCACTTGAGAAGCGACTTGTCCGCAGTGTTCACTCACCTGACGAACTGTTACCTGAAGCTCGGAGGTTAGCCAGAGAATTCGCAGATCAGAGTTCATCCGTTTCGGTCGCGATGATCCGTCAGATGATGTGGAAAATGCTCGGAGCAGATCATCCAATCGAGGCACATAAGGTGGATTCAAGAGGAGTCTACTACACTGGCAAATCGGCTGATGCAAACGAGGGAGTGCAATCATTTCTCGAAAAGCGACCAGCCGTATTTACTGACAAAGTCTCCGAGAACATGCCAGAATTCTTCCCCTGGTGGACGCCGAGGAAGTTTGAATAAGCGGAGTCAGCTTTCGATTCCGCCAGATACTGGTGCTGGTCTCGCGCGCTGGTTATACAGCAAGCTCCTGAGCTTTTCGCCTTCCTCTTTAGTGAGTTTAGAGAAGTCGTTTCTCATATCGCTTCCCGCGGCCATACCTCGCTGGACACCCGGGCGTTCACCCAATTCCTCAAACCAGCGCCTGAAGTACTTGAACTCATCGATATCCTGCCCCTGGCCTTCCCAGCTGACTGTCCAGGGATAGCAGATCATATCGGCAATGGTGTAGACATCACCACACAGGTATCTCTGGCCATACAGGCGATTATTTAACACCCCATAGAATCGATTAACCTCATCAGTAAATCGTGTGATTGCGTAGCTTTGGTCGCCCTGATCATCTCCCAGGCGTCGGAAGTGACCACACTCCCCGGTCTTCGGACCCTGATTCGCCATTTGCCACATGACCCACTGAATAACGTTGTATTTGCCGTGAGGGTCAGCAGGCATAAACTTACCTGTCTTTTCAGCCAGATAAAGCATTATGGCACCAGACTCAAAGACAGATAACGGTTCTCGACCTCCTTCCGGGTCACTGTCCACGAGTGCAGGCATTCTGTTGTTTGGGCAAATACTCAGGAATTCATCAGTGAACTGATCACCCCGACCGATATTGCATTCGACCAGATTATAGTCCAGTTCACATTCTTCGAGCTGAATTGTGACCTTCTTGCCATTGGGTGTTGGCCAGTAATGTAGATCTAACATTCAATTTCCCCTGCAAAACTTCTATCGGCAGTTTGCCACAGCCGGGCATTATTTGTAGGCTGTTATCGCATGCCAGTATCAGATCGACAGGCGTATAATTCAGGTGTATGCCTTCACCCGGTATAATCCATTTCAAACTGATTGGTCAAAGAAACAACTTGATTGGTGAATTACACTAAACAAACAGGGTGATCTAATTATATTCTTTTATTTTTCAACACTTTATGAACATGGCACGATTCCTGTAAAGCCATAATGTAACCTAACCAGAGAATCTGAAACGCGGAATTAGCTGATGGACTTTGTCTTACATTTCTTATTACTTGGTGTTGTCATATTCGTTATTGCCGAGACACTACCAGGTATTTACATCGAAGGATTCGGTACCGCGGTGATTGTCGCAATCGTTTACGGTCTCATCAACGTGGTTCTTGGCACAGTACTGAAATTTCTGGCCATTCCATTTATCCTGATTACCCTCGGTGTATTTCTGCTGCTTATCAATACGTTTCTGCTCTGGTTAACAGATCAATTCCTCGAAGATTTTGAGATTAAAGACATCGGGACTACTTTTGTCGCCGCTGTGATTATCACAATCTCCGATACGCTATTGGGATGGATATTCTAATAAGCTACCTAAAATTGAGAAAATGGCGAAACGCCATGCTTGCCGGTGATAGCAAATTGGCAACGCCCAAGCGACCTCGTCATTACAACAAGCCTAGGCCCGGGACCAGGCAAGTGGCCAGGCAGATCCCCGTCTGTCACTGCTCGTTTATACGGTTCAATAATGCTGGAACGCTGGTTTGACTACTCCTTAGACCACAAACCAGTACGCTTAAGCTGTCATCCAGACGGCACTATCCAGACGGCACTATCCAGAGGCACTATCCAGACGCACTATCCAGACGCACTATCCAGACGGCACTGGCCTCTAATCGATCAAACAATTGCTTATCTACGATTGAGACCAGTGCTTCCTCCTCGGCAGTAATTACTTCGCAAAGATCCGTATCCTCTCTCACACGATCTTGGCTAAAACTTGACCACGCATTAATGAATGCTATCAGGTATCTTTATAAAAAACAATAGCTTACGGCTATTACTTAATAAAGGTGATGTAAACAGTACTCTAACCCTCCAATAAACCACTCAACCCTTCCGAATGGACAAACCTGGAAGGCCCATCATGTGAACTGATTTCGCTATTAATCATGCTGAGCAAGATCATTTCATATGATCTGAAACATCGATTTGCCAAGTCCAAAAATGATACTTACCATTACCGTTTTTATCTTTAAGACAATGACCCATGAAATCCTTTAACTGCCAAAAATGTGGTCAGGTCATATTCTTTGAAAACGTACAGTGTCTTCGTTGCCTGAGTCCTCTGGGATACATTCCCGAATTGTCGGAGATGTCTGCGTTTGATAATCCAAGCAGGGTTCTCAACAGCTATATTAACCATAACAATTACAAGCTCTGCAAGAACGGCCTCGACTATCAGGCATGCAACTGGGTTTTGGATTTGAATGCGAAAGATGACTACTGTCACGCCTGTTCATTCAATCGAACCGTGCCTAACTTGGAAATTCAGCAGAACATGAAATACTGGCAGATACTTGAATCAGGTAAACGGCGCCTGTTCTATTCCTTGCTGCGATTTGCACTACCACTTATAAGCAAGAACGAGAACGAAACAGACGGTTTGGCTTTTGAGTTTCTCAAGGACACTCATGAGCGGATTCAGGCTAACGATCGAGTACTGACAGGTCATTCTGATGGCATCATTACGCTGAACATTGCTGAGGCAGATGACGCTGAAAGAGAGCGCCGCCGTCTCAACCTGAACGAAGACTACAGAACGGTTCTCGGGCACTTTCGGCACGAAAGCGGGCACTATTACTGGCAGTTGCTGGTTGCCAATTCAGTTCGCCTGGCAGAGTTTCGCGATTTGTTCGGAGATGAACAGGCTGACTATCAATCGAATGTTGCAGAATATTATCGAAACGGTCCGCAGGACACCTGGCAAGACACCTGTGTCAGCGCATACGCGAGCTGCCACGC
>Ga0187833_10000421_pt1 | contig 48740 bp, 47 predicted proteins | sample ETNtaG_37_FD_167968 | JGI IMG/M metagenome (GOLD analysis project Ga0187833, IMG submission 167968) | Marine microbial and viral communities from oxygen minimum zone, Eastern Pacific Ocean - ETNP2014_SV_400_PacBio MetaG (Illumina Assembly) | ecosystem: Environmental > Aquatic > Marine > Hypoxic...
ATTTCATGTTTTGGGATAAACTTGAAAAAGCAAATTACTTTCTTGAAAACATTATAAAAACTTACAAAGAACCTTATGACAGTAGGCTGATGATGTATCTTCTAAGCAATCCCGTTCAGGACGGTGGGCAGTGGGACATGTTTGTAAATTTAATTGAAAAATATGGAGTTGTTCCACAAACTGTTATGCCTGAAACTAATCATAGCAGTAAATCTAGTTTAATGAACTATTTCTTAACTCATAAACTAAGAGAATTTGCTTGGATTTTAAGAAAAATGAGTAAAAAAAACACAACCATGAAAAAATTTAGAAAAAGTAAAGAAAATATGATTTCAACTATTTATTCAATGCTTTGCATGTTCCTAGGTGATCCGCCTGAAAAATTTAACTGGGAAGTAAGAAATAAAAAAAATAAATTTTTCAGATTCAATAATCTTACTCCAAAGAATTTTTATAAAAAACATGTAAAAATTGATCTAAAAAATAAAGTTTGTTTAATCCATGCTCCCATGTCTAATAAAAAAATAGATGAGTTATATACTATTAATTTTTTAGGAAATGTTGCTGGAGGTAGCATAATAAAATATGCGAATGTTAAAATTAATGAATTAAAAAAAGCAGCTGTTAAATCTATAAAAAACAATGAAGCTGTTTGGTTTGGTTGCGATGTTGGGAAAATGCTCCATAGAGAATTAGGTGTAATGGATATGGATTTATTTGATTATGAAACTTTATTTAATACAAAATTTAATATGAACAAAGGCGTGCGCCTGGAATATGGAGATAGCCTAATGACCCATGCCATGCTTTTCACCGGAGTTGATATAAAAAATGGTAAACCGATAAAATGGCGTGTTGAAAATAGTTGGGGAAATAAAAGTGGTGATAAGGGATATTACTTAATGAATGATTCTTGGTTTAATGAATATAATTATGAAGTTGTCATAGATAAAAAATATTTGTCAAAAAAAATTATAAATCTATTTAATAGAAATCCCGTTGAACTTGAGCCTTGGGATCCAATGGGTGCTCTTGCCAACATCAATTAATGACTCCGGAAAATAAGAAGAGATTGTGGACTGAAATTTTAAAAACAGGAGATTGCTTAAAAGATAAACTTCCCAGCCATCCCAATCATCCCAAAGGTCGTAATCCTTATGCGCATGTTGCTTTAGAAATAAAGAATAAATTTAATAAGTCTTATAAGGACTTGTCTGATAATCAATTTGATATGGTTATAAATTTTATAAATTATATAAAAAAAAATCCTAATTAATAATATTTATATTTTGTTTTTTTACCGGAAGATATAACACTGCAAAAGTAGTAAAAATCATTACAGAGCCACTAATTATAAAAAGATTAGTAAACTCTAAAGTTAATTCATAAATTTTAGAAACTAATAAGACTGCTAGCGGAGCTGAACCAAAAGCAACAATAAATTTAACACCATAGATCAAACCATGATGCTTTTCTGGTGTAAATTTTGCCAAAAGAATATTTTCTGTAGGTAAAATACTTGAATTAAAAATAATAGCAATTAAACAAACAATAATTAATGGTATTCCTGAAAAATAAGCAATACAGAAAAAACAAGGAGCTTGGGCCATAATACCAATCACATAAATTTTTTTTAATGAAAACTTATCAGCCATAATGCCTCCAACAAAAGTCATTATTCCTGCTGCCCCGTAAATTATGCCTATAATAGTTCCTATTTCAAAAGTTGATAAATTTACAATTCTTAAATCAAAGACTTTTGGAATGGATGTTTGTAATATTTGGAAAGTTAAGCCAAGGCCAAAAATCACAAACAACATAATAAAGGCAATTAAAAATAGCTCATTAGAGGAGTTATTTTCTTCAATATTGTTTGTTTGAAAATTTATATACGATATTGATTTTTTAAAAATACAGTAAAAAAGAATAAAACCAAATATAATAGAAACTAAACCTGGTATGATAAATGCATATCGCCAATCAAAATACCTAATTAACAATCCGGCAACAAAAGCTCCGGATCCAATACCTACTCCGCCAAAAATACCATTAATACCAAGAGCTTTTCCTTTGTTAAAAGAAGAGTTAACCACCCAAGCAATACCCACTGGATGATATATGGAACAAAATAATCCAAGAAAAGATAAACCGATAAAAAGGTAAGTTTTGTTAGGACTCAGACCACAATAAATGGAAGATAGACCCATACCTATAAACATAATGCCCATCATCGTTGATCGACTCCATCTATCGCTTAGCCAACCAGCAGGTAATGCTCCTAGTCCAACTAATAGTGCGCCTAACGACCAAAGAGCGATTAATTCATCATAAGAAATACTCCATGTCTTTTCAATTGATAAAACAATAACAAAGTAAAAAGCAGCAAACATATGCATAAATGCATGTCCGATTGATGAAAAAATAATTGTTAAGTTTGAATTATTCAATTTCTTCAAACTTTAAGGATAAGGAATTAATACAATATCTAAGGCCTGTAGGTTTAGGACCATCTTCAAAAACATGTCCTAAATGAGAATCGCATACACTGCACAAAACTTCTGTGCGTTGCATTCCATTAGAATTGTCTGATAGTTCAGTAATTGATTCATCTGAGTAGCTTTCAAAAAAACTAGGCCATCCAGAATTTGATTCAAATTTTGTGTCGCTGTTAAATAAAGCAGCATTACAGCAAACACACCTGAATAACCCTTTTTTAGTAGAATCAAAATTATTTCCAGAAAATGCTGGTTCGGTAGCTTTTTTTCTCGTTATTAAAAACTCACTTTCAGAAAGTTGTTTTTTCCATTCTTCATCAGATTTAATAATTTTCTTCATAAATTAACCCTAAAATTAGCTAAAAAAATACCTAATGCTATAAAAGCTATACCAAATAAATGGAATATAGCAAAAACCTCTCCTAAAAAAAGAATAGCCCATATAGTGCTAAAAAGGGGTATTAAATGCAAAAAAATACCAGCTCTATTGGCGCCAATAATTAAAACGCCTTTATTCCAAAAAAGATATGCTGTAATTCCAGCAAATATTGCAACATAACTGATCATAATAAAATCAGATAGTTTATTTGGAAAAAAACCATAAGACAAAGATTCAAATACATAAAATGGAAAAAGGAAAATTAAACCAATAAAAATTAAAACTGTCAGCGTAGATATTTGAGGTAAATTTTTATCTAATTTTTTTAGCAATACTGAATAGAGCCCCCAAGAAATTACTGCGATTAACATCCATATATCTCCAGATATGAAATTGAGCGTAAAAAAATTATTTATATTTCCCTTTAAAACAATGCATATAACTCCCAATATTGATAATATTATCCCTAAAAACTGAAAAAATGTAGTTTTGGTTTTATAAATTAACCAAGAAAATAAAATAATTAACAAGGGGGTTATGGAAGCCATCAAAGAAGCATTGATAACTAATGTTGTTTGAACTGAAATATAAGTAAATGAATTAAAAATAGTTACACTTAAAATAGATAAGAAAACAATTTTAAAAAAATTTTTCTTGAATAGTGAGATGTTATTTATAATGGAATTCACGGTAAAAGGTAAAATTAACACTAACGCTAAAAGCCATCTAAAAAAACTCAATTTTAAAGGTGATAAAGAGGAGTTAAAGGCTAATTTGGCAACAAGAAAGTTTCCAGACCAAAAAAGACATGATAAAATAAGAAAAATAAAAGCATAAATAATTTTATTATGCATAAAACTTATTTATCAACAAGTGTCATTAAGGAAGATGTGTCGAATCTATTTCCTCCTGTTGATTGAATTTCGGCATAATATTTATCGATTATTTCTGTAATGGGTAATTTAGATCCATTTTTTTTGGATTCATCAAAACAAATAGATAAATCTTTTCTCATCCAATCAACTGCAAATCCAAAATTAAACTTTCCATCCAACATTGTTTTATATCTATTTTCCATTTGCCATGATTGTGCAGCGCCTTTTGAAATAACTTTCAAAACTTTTTCCATATCTAAATTTGATTTTTTTCCAAAAGCTAAAGCCTCTGATAAGCCCTGAACCAAGCCTGCTATGCAAATTTGATTTATCATTTTTGTTAATTGTCCTGATCCGGAAGGACCAATTAACTCTATTGCTTTTCCATAACTTGCAAGCACTGGTTTTACTTCTTCGAAGGGAGATTCTTCACCACCAATCATAATTGATAATTGGCCATTTTCCGCCCCTGCTTGCCCGCCTGATATTGGTGCATCTAAAAAATGCAATTTTCTACTTTTACAAATGTTGGAATATTCTTTAGCAATATTTGCTGATGTAGTTGTGTGATCAACAATAATGGTATTCTCCTTTACACTGTTTATTATACCGTCATGACCTTCCATAACTTCTCTCAGATCATCATCCCTACCAACACAAATAAAAACAATTTCAGAATTTTGGCTTGCCTTTCCAGGAGTGGTTTCTGCTAAACCTTGATATTTTTTAACCCAATCATCTGATTTTTCTCTGGTTCTATTGAAGACAGTGACTTCAAAATTATTATTTTTCAAATGACCGGCCATAGGATATCCCATAACACCCAAACCAACAAAAGTTACTTTTTTTGCAATCATAATTCATCTCCTTTAAGTAATAATATTTTATTCATTAATAAAATAATCAGCATAAAGCGTTGCCAATTGAAAGGAAATTTTTCCAATTTTTCCCTTATTAATTATTCTTGAATCTATTTTTATAATAGGTGTTAAAAGATTGCCGGAACTTGTAATAAAAACTTCATCAGCACTGTATAGTTCTTTTACTGTGAAACTTCTTTCTCTTAATTGAAGTTTGTTTGACTTAATTATTCTTTTAATTGATTCTCTTGTAATACCCTTAAGTATATCGGTATTTGCGGGATGGGTAATTAATTTATTATTTTTTACTATCCAAACATTAGAAGCTGTTGCTTCAGTAATTTTACCATTATCAATTAATATTGCTTCATACGCTTTTTTTCTTACTGCTTCTTTTTTTGCTAATACATTTGCAAGTAAAGAGACAGTTTTGATGTCTCTTCTTTTCCATCTTAAGTCTTTATAAATTATTGCTTTTTCACCTTTAAAGTTTTTATTGGGTAAATTTAATTTTCTATTTATTGTGTAAATAATTAAGTTTGGTATCAAGTTTTTTTTATAGTCATGATCTCTAGATTGAACACCTCTGGTTATCTGCAAATAAACAATTCCATTTTTTAATTTATTTAAAGTAATTATTTTATTAAATATTTTTTTTAGTTTATCTTCTTTTACAATATATTTAATTTGTAATTCTTTAAGAGAATATTTTAATCTTTTGACATGAAAATTAAAATCTATTAGCTTTTTATTATAAAAAGGGACCACTTCATAAACGCTATCAGAAAATTGAAGTCCTCTATCTTCAATGTGGACTTTGGCTTTACTAAAATCTATGTATTTTGAATTCAAATACGCAATTTTTGACATCAAGTAAATTATTGTCTTACAGTTAATAGTTTCTCAAGTTTATTAATACTGGCTGTTTCAGAGAAAAATACAACATCATCACTTTCTTTAAACACTGTTTCGCTGTTGGGTATCATAATCTTTTTGTCTCTTAAAATTGCCCCAACTCGAATATTTTTCGGCAAATTCATATCCGCGAGTTTTTTATTTGAAAAGGCTGAATTTGGAAGAATTTCAGCTTCCAAAACTTCTCCGAAACCGTCTCCAATTGTATAATCGCTTCTAATCCTCCCCCCCCTAACCTTTTCCAAAATCTTAGAAATTGTAATACGTTTTGGATCAATAGTAATATCTATGCCGATATTACTTAATAAAGATGAATAAGAGCTATTATTTATTAATGTCATACAACTCTTTGCTCCAGCTCTTTTTGCAAGAAGTGAAGATAAAATATTAACCTCGTCATCATTAGTGAGAGCTATTAGATTATCTGCCTCAGCAATACCAGCTTCTTCTAAAATTTCATTCTCCAAACCATCACCATTAATAACTGTCACTGACTTAAGATTAGCTGCAAGGTGCTCAGATCTAGCTTTATTATATTCAATTAAGTGTGTAGAAATGTTTGTATCCTCTTCTTCAATTTTTTTTGCAAGAGAATAACCAATGTATCCTCCTCCTAATATAACTATTTTTTTTGATTCAGTCTCATCGTGCCCAAAAGATTTCATAGCATCCAGAAAATTATCATTATCAACTACAAAATAAACAATATCATTTTTTTCTAATGTAGTTTTAGAATTTACAACAAATTTTTCTTCCCCTCTGAATACTAACAAAATATTTGATAAAAAATTATTAAATTTCTTTGATAGTTCTCGGATTGAGGTATTGAGAATTGGACAATGGTCCTCACATTTTAATCCTACCAACTTTAATCTGTTATCTGCAAGTTCAAGCATATCAATTGCACCAGGAGCTTTTAGACGTCTATAGATTGCTTTAGCAGCTTCGTTCTCAGGAGAAATTATAGCATCAATGGGTAAGTTTTCTTTACTATATAAACTTATCCATTCATCTTTAAGATAGTCTTGCTCCCTTATTCTAGCTATTTTGGTTGGAATTTTAAAAAGGGAGTAACCTATTTGACATGAAATCATATTATTCTCATCACTTTTTGTAACTGCAATCAGAATATCGCAATCGCTTGCACCTGCTGATGATAAAATTGATGGAAGACTCGAAGCACCTTGTATAGTTTTCACATCTAATGTATCGGATATTTTTTTTAACTGCTCTTTAGATTCATCTATTACAGTCACCTCAAAACCTTCTTTGGAGAGTTTCCCTGCTATGCTTTTACCAGCTACCCCTGCTCCACAGACTATCGTTTTCATATAATTTATTTATTGTTAAGAAAGATATTTAATGATTTAAATTTTCTATAAAGAGCCGTTCGCTCCATACCAGTAAATTCTGATATTTTTATTATATTACCATTAAATCGCTTAATTTGCGATAATAAATATTCTCTTTCAAAATTTTGTCTAGCTATTTTAAGAGATAAGCTGAAATGAGTTGCAATAGAACTATTATCATCAATTTCACTCATATCATCTGACAGATCATCCAGCATATAATCTGATTCAGAATTTAAATCTTGAAATGTTATAATAGTTTTCTCAATATAATTGATTATTTGATGCACATTTCCAGGCCAATCATAGACTTCCAATTGATTTGATGATTTTTTTGATAAGATAAAATTGTATTTTCTATTTTTATTAAAATAACCAAGATAATAATTACAGATAGGGATTATATCTTCTCTTCTTTCGTTAATAGGTGGAACTTTAATTCTAGTAACATTTAATCTATCAAATAAATCTTTCAAAAAATTTCCCTGTTGAATTTCATAGCCAATATTCTTTGAGGAAATAGAAATAATTTTAATGTTCCATTTGACATTAGATTTATTAAAAAAATCTTCATTTTCTAAATAAAATAATATTTTTTTTTGAAAAATAATTGGTAAAGAATCAATATTGTCGAAAACAAGAGTTCCATTATTAGAGTTTATAAATATGTTTTTATTTGTTGTTTTATCCTGACTTTCATCAAACATTTCTGATAATTCAGAATCATTTAAATTTTTGAAATCAATAATTTTTATTAAATTTTCTGATCCAAATAAATTATTGTGAATAATTTGTGCTATTAATTTTTTTCCAGATCCTCTTGATCCAGTTATTAAAATTCGAGATTTAGTTTTAGATAACCTATTTAAATCTTTTTTTAAATTAATAATAAAAGAAGAAGTACCAATTAGAGGTGTATTTGGATGAGCTATTTTTTTTAATAATCTATTTTCATTTGCTAATTTTGCTGACTCTATTGCTCTTTTAGAAAGAATTGTAATTTTTTCACTATTAAAAGGTTTCTCAATGAAATCATAAGCGCCATTTTTTATGGCACTTACAGCCATATCAACTGTTCCATGGCCAGTAATAACAATCACGGGTATCAATGGATTAATTATCATAATTTTTTTTAATAGTTCTATGCCATCTAATTCACTTTTAGGACCGAGCCATACATCAAGAATGATCAGGTCAGGCCTAAATGTTTCAAGTTTTTTTATAGCTTCATTAGAATTAAGAACAGTTTCAGTAATAAATTTTTCATCCTGAAGAATTTCAGATATCAAATAACAAATATCTTTTTCATCATCTATTATTAAGACTTTTGAATTCATTAAATATAAAATGATATCACAGTTGTAGTACCGGCCATATTTTTATTTTTTTCAATTTTTATTAAACCACCATGGTCTTCAATGATTTTTTTAACAATTGAAAGACCTAGCCCCATACCTTTATCTTTAGTAGTAAAGTATGGTTCAAAATATTTAGAAATTTTATTCTCATCAATTCCAACACCGTTATCTTTTACTATAAACTCTATCTGGTTATTATTTTCTAACAAATCTACAATAATTGATGGATTTGGAATGTTACTAACCGCCTCTACTGAATTTTTTATTATGTTATTGAAAGCTTGTGTAATTTGAAATCTATCAAATTGAAAATAAATATCCTTAGTTTTGCTTAATAACTTCATATTAACATTAGGGTGTGAATTAACAAAAAGATTAAAAGATTCTTTTAGTGTTTTCGATAAATTATCCAATTTAATTTCTGCTTTGGGCATTCTCGCGAAGGAAGAAAATTCATCTACCAATTTTCCTATACCGTCTACTTGTTTAGAAATAGTTTGAGTTAAATTATTTATATCTTTAAAATTGATTGATTTTTCAATACTTTTTTTCTCAATTCTTTCTGCAGCCAATTTGATCGGGGTTAGGGGATTTTTTACTTCATGAGCAATTTTTCTAGCTATATCTGACCAAGCTGCATGCTTTTCAGCTAAAATTAAAGATGTCATATCATCTAATGTTACAACATAACCTGAGATTGAATTTTCTTTAATTTCTTTAATAATTCTCAAATTTATATTTCTTATGTTATTATTAATCATAATTTCAATTTGAAAATTCTCAATAATTCTTTTTGATTTTTTAAAATTATCAACTATTTTGCTCCAATCAGGAAAAACATTTAAGAAATTTTTATTTTCAAGATCTTCTCGTTTTTTTCCTATTATTTTTAATGAAGATTTATTAAATAAATTAATGTTAAAATTATCATCAAGTGATATCACGCCAATAGTTAATAAACTTAAAATAGCTTCAATAAATATCCTTTTTGTTTCATCTTCTTCACTTTTGCTTAAAATTTGATTTTGTTTTAATTGTATCTCATTAATCATTTTATTATAAGAAGTTAAAAGAACCTTAACTTCATCAAATTGATCATCTTCAGAAACTTTTGCATCAAAGTTTCCTTTTGAAATTTCATTAGCAGATTCAATAAGATTGCTAATTGGCTTCGAAAGTCTTCTAGCAAGATTAAAACCTATTAAAACAGCAATTAAAATAAAGCAAAGTGAAAATAAAACAAAAATCATTGAAAACGTAATTTGGATACCTGAACTTTCCTCTTCTTTTAATGTATATATCTCATATGCTCTCCTTGTCTCACTTATATGTTTCCATATATTTTTATTTAAGTTTCTGTTAACTTGAACAAAGATATCATTTAGAAAATTTAATTTTTTATATGCTGAAATCGAATTTTCATTCTGTTGGAAAATATAGACTTGATTTTTATCTAAAAGAGAAAAAATTGAATTATCAGGAAATGAAAAATTTTCAATTTTTTGATCTTCTTCAAAACTCAAAAAAACGTTGCCTTGACGGTTAAACAAATATATGTTTGATATTGTTCTAATATTTATAAATTCTCGTAATACTCTTTCTATGGCATTTTTTTGCACTTCATTATTTCGTGATACTTTAATAATTTCTCTTGTAATTAACTGAACATCAGAAATTAATTCTGAATGAATTTCATTTTCATAATCTCGAGCAACAATATTTGAACTTACAACAGCATCGCGAACAGCGCCACCATACCAAGTTTGTAATTCCAAATTGAAAAATAATGAAGTAATTATAACGACTCCAATTGCGGGAGCTAGAGCCATAGCAGTAAATAAATTTACAAACTTAATATATAGTCGTGATTCACCAATATTTTTTTTCCTATAAATAAAAATTAACAATATCTGCCTTATGATTATACTTAAAAGGATTAAGACAAAAATTACATCGGCAAGAAGTAAAAATTGAAGGTTTTGAGGATCTTTTACTAACTGATTATTGGGAAGTAATAGATAAAAAGTAATAGAAAAACTAAGTATTATGAGCAAAAACAATAGATAAAATGAAAATTTTGTAATATGAATGGATCTTAGAAATTTTGATAAATTGATCATTTATTTAGATTAAAATTATTCAACAATATAAAAAATATATATCTATCCCTAATAATTGAATTATTTAATTATAAAATGAATTTATGAAAAATGCACTAATATTGTTAGCTGGTGGCACAGGAAGTAGACTTGATAGTGCTAAAAACACTGTGCCTAAACAATTTATTAAAATTGGAAATTACAATTTTATTGAGTATTTTCTTAGAAATTTAGATGAAAAAATATTTAATAGAATTCATATTGTTGTTAACAAATCAATGCAAAAAAAATACTTATCATCTCTTAAAAAAGATTTTTCTAAACATCAAATTAAATTTGTAAATGCAGGTAAAAAAAGACAATTATCATCTAAAAAAGGAATTCATTCACTTCAAAAATATTGTCCTAAAAAAGTTTTAATTCATGACTCTGCGCGTCCACTAGCTTCAAATAAACTTATCAAGCGATTATTGAAATCTTTAGATAAAAATCATTCGTGTGCTCCTTTTATTATTAATAATGATTTTATGAAATATAAATCAGGAAAAAATGTATTTAAACATGGAAAAATAATGAATATACAAACCCCACAAGCTTTTAGATTCAAAAGTATCCTTAAAGCTCATCGTTTTTCAAAAAGTTACTGTGAAAAAGATGACACCTCTTTATTGGAAAAAATCGGAATTAAAACAAAATTTATTAAAGGTGAAAAACTTAATCTTAAAATTACATATCTAGATGATCTTGATTTATATAAAAAATTCAAAAAAAATGAATTTAGAAGTGGTATAGGATATGATATCCATAAAATAAATTATAAATCTAAAAAAAGATTAATTTTATGCGGTATAAAAATTTATCATCCTCCATTAATTGGTCATTCTGACGCAGATGTAGGATATCATGCAATATGTGACAGCATACTTGGTGCATTATCCTTAAAAGACATAGGTTGTTATTTCAATAATAATAATAAAAAATGGAAAAATGTCGATTCTAAAATATTTATGCAATTTTGTAACCAGCAGCTCAAAAGAAAGAAATTTCATATAGTAAATCTAGATATTAATTTTATCTGTGAGAAACCTAATATAAAAAAATATGCAAAACAGATGAAAGTTAATATTTCAACTTTGCTTGAAATAGATAAAAATAAAGTTTCTATCAAGGCTACAACGAATGAGAAGATTGGGTTTATAGGAAAAGGGGAAGGAATTGCTGCGGAGTCAATTATACAAATTAAAAATGAATAAAATTTCTCAAATATTTTCAACACTTTTTTTTATAGGTTATATTAAGTGGGCACCTGGAACTTTTGGTTCATTTTTTTCACTAATAACAATCATTTTTTTACATAACATTATTAATAAAAATGAATTTATCATTATATTTATTTGTATTTTATTAATGGCCACAATATTTATAAAAATATACTCAAAATCAGCAAATAATCATGATGCAAAAGAAATAATTATTGATGAATTTTTAGGAATTTATTTAATAATAATTTTTTCTTATGATTTTAATATATTTAATAATGAATTTTTAAAAATATTTTTAATATTCTTATTTTTTAGAATTTATGACATTTTAAAACCCTTCCCTGCAAATTGGATAGATAAAAACATGATAAATTCATATGGTATAATACTTGATGATATAGTTGCAGGAATTTACACTATAATCACCTTGGCTTTGATTAATGTATTCATATAATATAATTATTAGAAAAATATTAAGTAAAAATATTTCAATTTCTATCGCAGAGTCATGCACTGGAGGATTGCTTAGTTCAAAATTCACCTCTGTTGCTGGCATTTCTAAAATTTTCAATTTGGGATTAATTCCCTACTCTAATAAATCAAAATCTAGTTTGCTAAAAATTTCTCAAAATGATTTAAAAAAATACGGCTCAGTCAGTCATCAAACTGCTTCACTTATGGTAAAAAATTTACATCAACTAACAAAAAGCAAATTATGTATTTCAACAACAGGAATTGCCGGTCCTTCGGGGGGGACAAGGACAAAACCTGTTGGCTTAATATATTTTGGAATAAAATATAGAAATAAAACAATTATATCAGAAAAAAAATTTTATGGGTCAAGACTACAAGTTCAACAAAAAACAGTAAAAGCCATTTTTACAACACTTGAAAAATTAATTTAATATTTCATCAGCTCTTTTTTTAAAAGAATCTATCATTTTGTTTTCAATTAATCCTAAAAATAATTCCGCTAACTTTTGATGCAACAGTCTTCGAAACTCAAATTTTACATTAAATACGATTTTTGTTTTTTTTATTTCTAGTTTCTTAAAAATCCACTCTGTACTTAAATCTTTAAGAGGTCCTTTGATATATTTAGTGTTAATTAACAAATTATTTGAATCAAAAATTACATGGGAAGTAAATGTTTGTGGTAAAAAATATTTATAGCAAACAATCATATCTGCTAGCATTTCTTTTTTGGATCTAGATTTAATTATTGTTTCTTTGCACCATGGAATATATTCAGAATATTTTTCAACATCCAAAACAATTTTGTATAAATCTTTAGCTCTATGATTTATAATTATTTCTTGCCTTGAAGACTTCATTTATTTATTATTGTGACGTTTCTCTTGTTGCTTTTAGCTTTTTAAAATAGTTTGGCGCATTATAACTAGAGCGGGTAAGAGGAGATGATGAGACCATAAGAAAACCTTTGGCATATGCCTTCTTTTTAAATACATTAAACTCCTGTGGTGAAAAAAATTTCTCTATTTTCGAATGTTTTTCTGATGGTTGAAGATATTGTCCAATAGTTAAAAAATCAACATCTGCAGAGCGCAAATCATCCATTACTTGATAAATCTCATCTATCGTCTCCCCAAGTCCAACCATCAATCCAGATTTAGTAAGTATTTTTGAATTTATTTTCTTAAAATCATTTAATAATTCTAAACTTTCAATATATCGTGAACCAGGACGTATAGTTGAATATAAACGCGGAACTGTCTCTATATTATGGTTAAATATATCGGGTAAAGATTGGGAAAGTATATTTTTTGCCTCATTTTTTTTTAAAAAATCAGGAGTTAATATCTCTATAGTCGTATTGGGACACTCACTTCTTAAACAATTAATCACATTTGCGAAATGTTTTGCCCCGCCATCAAACAAGTCGTCTCGATCAACACTCGTTATTACAACATGTTTTAGTTCTAACTCCTTTACTGTTTTTGCTATTTTTTCTGGTTCGAATATATCAATTGTATTCGGTTTACCTGTTTTAACATTGCAAAATGAGCAAGCTCTTGTGCAAATATCCCCCAAAATCATAAAAGTAGCATGTTTTTTTTGCCAGCATTCAGAAATATTGGGACAAGCAGCTTCTTCACAAACAGTCACAAGATCATTTTTTTTTATAGTATCGCTTGTGAATTTAAATAAATTAGATGAAGAGGCTTTAATTCTTATCCAGGAAGGTTTTCTTGGGATAGGATTAGACTTCTTATGAATTTTTTCTGGATGTCTAACAGTCATCAGATAACTATCATACCATTAACTTACAACCTCAAATCATTTGTCAACAGATATTGACTCATCAATTGTAATAAGTATCTCATTTTCTGCAATATAGCCGGTTTTTAATCGTAATTGTTCTTCTAAATAATCTAGATCAATCGTATTAGGTTGCAATCTTGCAGTTCTATCAATAAATAAATCGTTTTTTATTTTCAATTCATTTAATCGATTTTGATAAATAAGTTGTTTATTTTTTAATTTGTAATAAGAAATTACACCTTTCTCGGGATCAATTAAAAAATAAACTAGATATAAAAAAATTAAAAAAACAGAAACAAGTGATAAAAATAAATACAATTTATTTTTTAGTGCCAAGGATTTATTCATTTTATATTTCTATATAATCAAAAAATAAATGAGACTGTCAATCATTAATAATGGATTTGCCTGCATATTTCGCTTTTTGACCTAATTCCTCTTCTATGCGAAGTAATTGGTTATATTTAGCAGTTCGATCTGTTCTAGATAAAGATCCTGTTTTAATTTGACCAGATGCAGTAGCTACTGCCAAATCAGCAATGGTTGTATCTTCTGTTTCTCCTGATCTGTGGGAAATAACACAAGAATAGTTATTTTTTTTTGCTAAATTTATCGTTAATAAAGTTTCAGTAAGGGTTCCTATTTGATTTACTTTTACCAGAATGGAATTTGCAATATTGTTCTCAATTCCTCTTTGAAGCCTATTAATGTTTGTGACAAATAAATCATCCCCCACTAGTTGAATTTTATTCCCTAGTTCTTGAGTAAGATTTTTCCAACCATCCCAATCATCTTCAGACATACCGTCTTCAATTGAGTATATAGGATACGATAATGTAAGATTTTTTAAATAATTAATCATTTGATCAGACGTATACAATTTTTTTTCACCTTTAAGATTATATTTATGATTTTCGTAAAATTCAGTAGAAGCAACATCAAGTGACAATACTATATCGCTATCTATTTTAAGACCTGTTGCAACAATAGACTCTAAAATAAGTTCTATTACCTCTTTTGAAGAATTAATATCTGGAGCAAAACCTCCTTCATCTCCCACATTTGTGTTAAGTCCTTTTGATTTTAATTTAGATTTCAAAGAATGAAATACCTCACATCCATATCTGATTGCCTCAACAAAACTAGGGGCCCCCACAGGAGCAATCATAAATTCTTGGATATCAACATTATTATCGGCATGTGATCCTCCATTAATAATATTCATCATAGGAACTGGAAGAATAAAATTTTTATCATAAGATAAAAATTCATATAAATTTTTTTCTGACTGAGCTGATAATGCTCTAATGAACGCTAAACTTAAAGAAAGTGTCGAATTGGCTCCAAGTTTAGATTTATTATTTGTACCATCTATTTTAATGATCTCACTATCAAAATCTTCAAAATAATAAAATTCTTTGGAAAGTACTTTTGGTTTTACGATATATAATATGTTTTCAAGCGCTCTTTTAACCCCTAAGCCTCTATGTCTTTTTAAATCATTATCTCTTAATTCAATTGCTTCATGTTTTCCTGTAGAAGCTCCTGAAGGCACCGCCGCTCTACCAAAAGAATTATCAGAAAAAATAATATCACATTCGACAGTGGGATTACCCCGACTATCTATAATTTCCCTGGCTTTTATATCTTTTATTATTGCCATAATTTAAAAATAAAATTTATCTCTATTATTTAGCTATGATTTAGCCAAATTATCAAAATCTTGTAATTTTGAAACTAGTCCTTCTAAATCTTTCATATGAAGCATATTAGGTCCATCGCTAGGCGCATTATCAGGATCTTTATGTGTTTCAATAAATAATCCCGCTACCCCTATTGAAATCGCAGCCGTTGAAAGTATTGGGACAAATTCTCTTTTTCCTCCTGACCTGCTCCCTAAACCTCCTGGTTCTTGTACTGAATGCGTTGCATCAAAAATAATCGGATACTCATAACGTTTCATAATCTCAAGTGACTTAAAATCATTAACCAAATTATTATATCCAAAAGAAGTCCCTCTTTCAGTAATCATAATTTTTTCGTTTTTTGTAGATTTTATTTTTTCAATAATATTTGGAATATCGTAGGGAGATAAAAATTGACCCTTTTTTACATTAATGATTTTTTTTGTATTTCCTGCGGCAACTAATAAATCAGTTTGCCTGCATAAGAATGCAGGTATTTGAATTATATCTATCGCATCAAAATCAGCTATTTCCTTACATTGAGATTCACTATGAATATCTGTTAAAACTGGACAATGAAAATTTTGTTTTATTGCTTCAAAAATGGGCAAGGCTTCCTGAAGACCTGTCCCTCTTATACTTTTAATATTAGTCCTGTTAGCCTTATCAAAACTGGCTTTAAAAATAAAATTTATTTTAGCTCTTTCACATATACGAGCAATATCCTCGGCTAATCCTAAGGAATGATCTTGACTTTCAATTACACACGGACCTGCGATTAAAGTGAAGGGCTTGTTATTAGCTATTTCAAAATTATTGATTTTAATACTTTTCATTATTCTTTTCTTATACAGGCTTCAATAAAAGAAATAAATAAAGGGTGTGGATTTTGAGGCCTAGATTTAAGTTCTGGATGAAACTGTACTCCAATAAACCAGTTATGATTTTTTGATTCCATTATTTCTGGAAGCAATTTATCAGGGGACATTCCTGAATATATAAAACCTTTATCACTAAATTTATCTATATATTCTGTATTGACTTCATATCTATGACGATGACGTTCCGATATTTCAAGTGAACCATAAATTTTGTTGATTAAAGATCCCTTTTGTATTTGACAGGGATAAGATCCTAATCGCATAGTGCCGCCTTTATCACTTTTTTCCGTGCGTTTAACTTTAATATTATTTTGTATCCATTCAGTCATTAAACCCACAACCTTATTGTTAGTATCGCCAAATTCAGATGAATTAGCATCTGTTAAATTTAATACATTTCTTGCAATTTCTATAACAGCTAGTTGCATACCCAAACATATACCAAAAAATGGAATGTTTTTTTCTCGAGAAAATTTGATGCTTGAAATTTTACCGTCAATGCCCCTATTTCCAAAACCGCCAGGAACTAATATACCTTGAACATTAGAGAGTTTGTTTAAAATATCTTCTTCACTTAACTTTTCTGAATTAATCCACTCAATATCAACCTTAGTGTTATTTTGAAACCCCCCGTGAATTAGTGCTTCGTTTAACGATTTGTAACTATCTTTTAAATCGGTATATTTACCAACAACGCCAACAGTTACTTTGTTTGAAGTATTATGAATTTTTTTTACGACATTGTTCCAAGCTGATAAATCTAAAGAATGTTTTTTCTCATTATATCCTAGCTCCTGAAGAAGAACTTTATCTAAACCAGCTTTGGAATATAGAGAGGGAACTTCATAAATAGAAGAAGCATTGAGTGCTGGTATCACGTTGCTATTTTTAACATTACAAAAAAGTGAAATTTTATTTAATGCCTCCTGATTAATTTCTTTTTCACAACGACACATAATTATATCAGGTTGAATACCTGCATTAAGAAGCTCTTTTACTGAATGTTGAGTAGGTTTTGTTTTTAATTCATCAGCTGATGAAATAAAAGGAACATAAGTCATATGTATTAATAAAGATGAAATTTTTCTATCATTTCGAATTTGTCTGATTGCTTCTAAGAAAGGTAGCGATTCAATATCCCCAACAGTTCCGCCTATTTCATAAATAATAATATCCTCGTTATTTAAATCGCTATGAATAAAATTCTTAATTTCATCAGTGACATGTGGAATTACCTGTATAGTGGCACCTAAATATTCTCCTTTTCTTTCTTTTCTTAGAACATTAGAATAAATTTTACCTGAAGAAATGCTGTCTGATTTTTTTGAAGAAATATTTGTAAATCTTTCATAGTGGCCTAAGTCTAAATCAGTTTCCGCTCCATCATCTGTTACAAACACTTCTCCATGCTGATAAGGACTCATCGTACCAGGATCAACATTCAAGTAAGGATCAAGTTTTCTGATTCTGACTTTATAATTTCTTAACTGGAGAAGTGATGCAAGAGCTGCAGATGCAAGTCCCTTTCCTAATGAGGAAGAAACTCCGCCCGTAATAAAAACATAGTGCATTACGGAATATCCAGTTACATAATAAAGTACATTATATCAAGGTATTAAAATTAATTGTTTTCAGGAATTGATGGTTCTGTAGATGTATTATTAGTGCTACTTTCTGTAGTATTGACATCAGGAAGAGATTCCAGAATGTTTTTATCCGATCCAACAGAAGCTGATATAGTCAAAATAACGCTCATAATCATAAACAAAGTTGCTGTAATAGCTGTTAAACGAGACAAGAGATTAGCTGATCCGCGTGCTGACATCATGCCGCCAAGACCTCCACCGCCACCCAATCCGAGACCTTCATTATCTGAACCCTGTAAAAGTACAAAAATAACTAAAAGAACGGCTAGGATTAATTGAATAATGATTAAAGTTGTCATGAAAAATGCTTATATTTAAGTAATAAAGTTATTCAAGGAGAATATTAAAAAGACAAGATTTTTTTAAATTCACCAACATTTAATGAAGCTCCTCCGATTAATAAACCATCAACACTATTCAAATTTAATATTTCCTTCGAATTAGCTGATTTTACCGAACCACCATAAAGGATTTTATAGTTTTCATACCCTTGTATTTCATTTTTAATGAAGTTATGAATATCTTCTATCTCATCTAAGGACGGGGTTAATCCTGAACCAATCGCCCAGATTGGTTCGTAAGCAATTATGGTATTATCATTATTTGAATCACCATTTATGCTTTCGATAATTTGTTTAGATAAAACCTCTTTAGTTCGGTTATCTTTTTTTTGTTGAAATGTTTCACCTACACAAATAATTGGGTGAATATTGTTTTTCAAAGAATTAGTTGCTTTTATTGAAACTTCATTATTCGTTTCATTAAATATCGTTCTTCTTTCTGAGTGGCCAACTATGCAAAACTGACAACCAACATCATAAAGCATTGATGCACTGACATCGCCAGTATAGGCACCTTCAAGAAAAAGAGAGCAGTTTTGCCCCCCTAAGTAACAATTCTTTAATTTATTAGCTATAAGATAAGAATGGGTAAAAGGTGGGCAAATAATAATGCATATTGATTGATCATTAATATTTTCAAAAGTTAAATCATCTAGAAAATTATTGATAAAATTAATTGATCCGTTCATTTTCCAATTGGCTGCAATAATTTTGTTAAATTTTTGTATTTCAAGCATATTTTACTTTCCTTTATAAAAACTATTAATATAGAAGCAACAACGAAATAATAAATATGTTAAGGAATATTACAAAATCAAAAATTGCTATTGTTTTAGCTGTCCTGTTTGGAATCAGTCTTTTTTTTATGAGAGGAGGTAAAAGATATTCAAATTTATTTGATTCTGATAATGTAGTTGCTAGAGTATCCGGAACTCCGATTTCAACAACAAAATTTAATCGCACTCTAGAGATGAATATCAATCAATTTAATCAAATATTAGGTAAATCAATGTCTCGTGAAGAAATTAAAAACTTTCAAATTGATTCATTGGCCTTAGGTGCTTTAATTAATGATGCAGTTTTTGAAAATGAATTCGATCAAAGGGGTCTTAAATTAGATGAAACCATTATTGCACAAAAAACCAAGGAAAGAATTCCGCAATTATATAAGGGCAATAAGCTGAATGAATCTTTCTTAAATCAATTTTTACAGCAACAAAAACTAAAAATTGAAGATATTGTTCAAATTATTGATTTTGAAACTAGAGATCAGTTTTTTAATGAAGCTTTTTTTAATATCAATTACCCAATCAATTTTGCAAAAAAGATCTATGCGAACAAAAACCAAACAAGAAAAATAAAACACGTTGAGATGCCTTTGGAATTAGTAAGTATAGAAGAAATTCAAACAAATGTTGGCAATATTGATAAAGTTCTTGAAGATTTTTACAATGAGAATCTTAATGAATATATGACTGATGAAAAAAGAGATATTGAATATATAATCGTAAATAAAAAAAAATACATAAATAATTTTACTCCATCGGATTTTGAAATTTCAGAATATTATAACAATAATAAGGATCTATATATTGAAAGAGAGAAAAGAACCTTTATTCAGTTTAATTTTAAAAATTTAGATGAGGCTGAAAATTTTAAAGACAAAATAACCATTTTTAAAGATGATGTGGAAATAATTGAATATGCCAATATCAACAATATTAAATTTAATTCTTTTGAGAATCTTTCTTCAGAAGATTTATTAGAAGAAATTGCAGATGTTTTATTTGAACTTCAGATAAATCAACAATCTGAAATTATTGAAACAACTTTATCAAATCATATAATTATCCTCCAAAATATCAAACATGAATCGCAAATTCAATTAACTGAAGTTCAAAGTGATATCAAAGAAACTATGACCAATATTGAAGTCAGTAACTACCTCAGTGAATTAAACAGTGATATTGCAGAAAAAATTGTTGAGGGAAGATCGCTAAATGAAATTGCTGATTTGTATGATCTACAACTGTTAGCACAAAACAATCTAACAAAAAATTTTTCGAACTTTGAAAATGATAAAAAAGATTTTTATAAAAGTTTAATTCCCAATGTTTTCGCTACCAATAAGGACTTTGTAAATGATATCGTAAAAATCAATCCTAATAGTTTTTATATATTTAATGTTAAAAATATTCTACCCTCTGAGGCAATTGAATTATCTGAAATTAAAGATAAGGTCTTAAAAGATTGGAAAAAAACAAAAAGAAAAGAGAAAATATTGGATGAAAGTAAAAATAATTTAAATTTTTTTCATGAATTAAGTGATCTTCACAATCTAACAATAAAAGAAGCGGAAATATATTTAAATTCCCAAGAATTACCAACGAAATTAATTTCTGATATTTTTGAAGCAGATAAAGGATCTGTCGTAGAGTTATTTGAGGAAAATAAAGTATATATTGCAATAATCACTGATATAACAATGCCTAAGAGTATAAACGAGATTAAAGAATTGTCTCTTCAAAATGACTTGAGGGTAAGTTTTGGTACTGAATTATTAAAAAACAAAAAAATTTCAACCAATGATAAGCTCATTGACGCTGTTATAAATAATTTTTAATGTCATATGTCAGTAAAAAAAAGTTTATTGATAATTACATAAGAAATATCCCTCAAATTTTATCTCATCAAATTGTTGCTGATACGGAAACTCCAATATCAACGTTATTAAAAATTTCTAAAAATGAAAAATATTCTTTTTTACTTGAATCTGTTGAGGGGGGTGACCAAAGGGGGAGATATTCTCTGCTAGGATGTAAACCTGACATTATTTGGAAAGTAATGAGTGGAAAGGTTTCTATTACAACTAACTGCAAGTATATAATAGATAATGTTAGTGCTGATTTAAATCCTATTCAATCTCTTAGAAACATACTTCAATTATCTAAAATACAAAGAGATTTTAATAAAACTCCTTATCCTGTTCTTGTAGGCTATTTAGGATATCCGATGATACAGTATATGGAAAAAATAATTTTAAGTAATCCTGATACATTAAATATTCCTGAAGCAGTAATGATTAGACCCAAAATTGTTGCTGTTTTTGATAATATCAAGGATACGATTGATGTAATGACTGCTGTCTATCCAGATAAAGATATAAAAGCCGAAACTGCACTAAAAGAAGCTGAGAAACTAATTGAGGAAAGTGTTGAAAAATTAAAAACACAAATAACAAAAGATGATGTTTCAAATAAAAAAAATATTCTAATAAAGTCAAACTATAAGAAAGAAGATTATTTAAAAATAGTTGAAAAGGCAAAAAAATATATTCATTCAGGTGATATATTTCAAGTTGTTCCTTCTCAAAGATTTCATTGTAAGTACACTTTAAGTGCTAAAACTCTATATCGTTCCTTAAGAAGATTAAATCCTTCCCCCTTCTTGGTAAATTTGAATTTTGATAATATTGGCCTCGTTGCTTCAAGCCCGGAAATTTTAGTTAGAGTGAGAGATGGAAAGGTAACAATACGTCCTATCGCCGGTACTCGAAAAAGAGGTAAAACAACAAATGAAGATAGGAAACTATCTAATGAATTATTAAATGATCAAAAAGAATTGGCAGAACATTTGATGTTATTAGATTTAGGAAGAAATGATGTAGGTAGAGTATCTAAAGTTGGGACTGTAAGTGTAACTGAAAAAATGATCGTTGAATATTATTCTCATGTAATGCATATTGTTTCTAACGTTGAAGGTGATTTAAAAAAAAATAAGGATTCGATAGATGCGCTTATCTCTGGATTTCCAGCAGGAACTGTTTCCGGGGCTCCAAAAATTAGAGCTATGGAAATAATTGAAGATCTTGAAAATGTTAATAGGAGTTTCTATGGTGGAGCCATGGGTTACTTTGACTCAAATGGACAGATGGATACATGTATTAGTTTAAGAACAGGTCTTATAAAAGATAATAATTTGTATGTGCAAGCAGGTGGAGGTGTTGTTTATGATTCAGATCCTGAAAAAGAATTCCAAGAAACTATAAACAAAGCGCAGGCTATTATTGCTGCAGCACAAGATTCTTATAGAGGTTTAGATTTGTGATTTTGATAATTGATAATTATGATAGCTTTACTTACAATATCTATCATTATTTTGGAGAAATAGGGGCAAGATCAAATGTCTATAGAAATGACAAAATAAATATTAATGAAATAATTAAATTAAATCCCAAAGCTATTGTTCTGTCTCCTGGCCCATGTACGCCAAATGAAGCGGGTATTTGCATAGATATAGTTAAAAACTTACATCGTAAATTTCCTATACTTGGAATCTGTCTGGGACATCAATCTGTAGGCCAATCTTTTGGAGGAAATATTGTTCAATGTTCAGAAATCATCCATGGCAAGATATGTAAAATTGAACACAATAATCATAAGTTGTTTGCAGGTATAAACAAAATTTTTTCAGCAACTCGTTATCATTCACTTATAATAGAAAAAGAATCTCTGAATAGTGATTTTGAAATTATAGCTCAGACAGATAAAAATACAATAATGGGTATTGCTCATAAAAAATTTTCTACTTATGGTGTTCAATTTCACCCTGAAAGTATTGGCACTAAATATGGTAAAACTATATTAAAAAATTTTTTAAATATTATTAATTATGAATCTTAGTAAAATAAAAAATAAATTATTCGATAAACAAGATTTATCTTTGGAAGAATCTTCTTTTGTTTTTAACCTTATAATGAATGGCGAAGTTGGAGAAATTGATACTGCATCAATATTGATTTCTTTAAAAATTAAAAACGAAAGTAAAGATGAAATTCACGGTGCTGCTAAAATTATGAGAGAGAAATCAATGAAAATTATATCTCCTAACAACGCAATAGACACTTGTGGCACAGGTGGAGATATGAGCGGTACTCTTAATATTTCAACAAGTGCGGCTCTGATTGCAGCAAGCGCTGGGGCTATAGTCGCTAAACACGGAAATCGCTCAATCAGTTCAAAATCAGGCTCAGCAGATATGTTGGAAAAATTAGGAATTAAGATTTCCTCTGATAAAAATGAATTAGAAAAATCAATAAATAATAACAACTTTTGTTTTTTATTTGCGCAATATCATCATTCAGCAATGAAACATGTAGTAAATATTCGTAAACAATTAGGTACTAGAACAATATTTAACTTATTAGGTCCACTTACTAACCCAGCATCAACAAAAAAACAGTTATTAGGGGTGTTTGATAAGAAATGGGTTCGAATACATTGTGAAGTATTAAAAGAACTAGGGTCAACGCACTCAATGATTGTCCATGGTGCTGATGGATTGGATGAGATATCTTTATGCGGTCCAACATATATATCTGAATTGAAAGATGATAAAATCAATGATTATATTTTTGATCCTAAACAGTATGGATATGAATACATAAGTATAAATGACATTCTGGGAAAGGATGCCAGTTATAACGCTAGAGCCTTTATTGAACTTATTGAAGCTCCAGATAATAGTTTTCAAAAAATAATAGAGTTAAATGCAGGCGCGGCTTTATATTTGTCAGGATTGACAAAAAATTTAAAAGAGGGATTTGATTTAGCTAGACAAACCATAAATAGCAAAAAGGCAAAAAATTATTTTGAAAACTTATTGAAAAATCAATGAAAGATATTTTAAGTAAAATTTGTGAAAATAAAAAAGTTGAACTAGAAAAAACAAAACAAAGATGTTCATTTTCTTCACTCGAAAAAATACTTCAAAACAAAAATAATAGAGACTTTAAAGAATTAATAATTAATTCCCAGGATCAGAAAAATAACAATATTATTGCTGAGATAAAAAAGGCTAGTCCAAGTGCTGGGGTCATTTTCAAAAATTATTTTCCTGAAATAATTGCTGCTGATTATGAAAAATCAGGTGTTGGTGCTATTTCCATACTTACTGAAACTACTTTTTTTCATGGAAACCTAGATCACTTATCTCTAATAAATAAAAAAACAAATTTACCGTTATTAAGAAAAGATTTTATTATTGATCCTTATCAAATATTAGAGAGTAAAGTTTATCAAGCAGATGCGATATTATTGATTGTATCAATATTAAGTGATAAGCAAATGAAAGATTTTATAAACTTAGCTGACCAATATGGATTAGATTGTCTAATTGAAACACATACCGAAGAAGATATAAATAGAGCTATAAATATTGGTTATCCTGTCATTGGAATTAACAATAGAAATTTAAAAAACTTGTCGATAAATATTAATAATACTTTGAATTTAATGAAAAAAATACCAAAAGAATTTATAGTTGTTGCTGAAAGTGGTATTAAATCAAAAACGGATATTGATAAATGTAATGATGTTGGTGTTTTTAATTTTTTAATTGGTGAGTCAATTTTAAAATCGTCCAACATTAATGATAAAATTAGAGAATTTTTAAATTAAAATGATTTCACATCTAAATAAAAAAAATAAACCAACTATTGTTGATATAAGTTCAAAAAAAATAACTGGCAGAATTGCTATTGCCCAAGGTATAGTTGAATTTTCCAAATCAACTTATAAAAAAATTGAATTATTAAAAACCAAAAAAGGCGAGATTAAAAGTATTGCTATTATTGCCGGAATTCTTGGGGCAAAAAAAACAAGTGATGTAATACCTCTATGTCACAATATAAAAATTGAAAATATAGATATTGATATTCAAGCGATAAAAAAAATATCATCTCTTAAAGTTACTTCTTCTGTTAAAAGTAGGGGTAAAACAGGTGTTGAAATGGAGGCATTGAATGGAGTTAGTGTCGCGTGCTTAACAATATATGATATGTGTAAAAGCATAGATAAAAATATTGTGATTAAGGATATTCGTCTTGTTAAAAAAAAGGGCGGTAAGTCGGATTTCTCAAAATCAAAAAAATAACAGAGTATTATTTTTACCTAAATTCAGCCAAAATAAAGAATATTATTGAAACAAATGAGGAACATATATAGAACACTATTATGTTAACAAGAAAACAAAAAGAACTTTTTGACTATCTAACTGATTATATTTCTAAAAATAGTATCTCTCCTTCGTTTGAAGAAATGAAAGCCGCGGTAAACCTCAAGTCAAAATCTGGCATTCATCGTTTAATTACGAGCCTTGAACAAAGAGGTTTTATAAAAAGGTTGAAGCATAAAGCTAGGGCGATGGAAATTACAAAAAATCTAAATAATAACTTCGCAAATTTTACAAGAAATACTGAGAATAATTCCGTATCTATTCCTTTGCTTGGATCTATTGCTGCTGGTAATCCGATTGAGGCAATAGAAAATCCTAACGAATTTATAAGTGTGCCCTCAAATTTTATAACTCCCAATAATGAGTATTTTGGTCTCAAAGTGAATGGTCTTTCAATGATTGAGAAAGGGATATTTGACGGTGATATCGCAATAATAAAAAAAACGAATTCTTCACTCAATGGAAAAATTGCCGCAGTATTAACAAGCAATAATGAAATTACCTTGAAAACAATTAATATAAAGAATGACAAAATACATTTGATACCTGCTAATAAAAATTACAAAGAAAAAATATTGGATATCAGTGAAGTTCAAATTCAAGGGACATTATCTGGATTAATAAGAAAATATAACTAATAAAATCTACATATTTAAATTATAAGAAAATAATGAATGATGTAGTTGTGCGCTTTGCACCTTCTCCAACTGGTTTTTTGCATATTGGCAGTATCAGAACTGCGTTAATTAATTATATTATTGTTCAAAAATCCAAAAAAAAAGACTCTAAGTCTAAACTATTATTAAGGATAGAAGATACTGATATAACAAGATCTAAGGATGAATATAAAAAAAGCATACTAGATGGTCTAGAATGGATGGGTATTGAGTGGGATGAGAAACCCCATATTCAGTCAGAGAGTATTAATAGACATAAAGAAATTGCTTTTGAGTTGTTAAAAAAAGGACATGCGTACAAATGTGTTTGCACAAAAAAAGAATTAGAGGCTAGAAGATTAAAAAATCAGAAACTTCGAAAAAACATTAAGAGATTATGTACTAAATGCAAGAATGATTCTGCTACACAACAATTAAAAAAAGATTTTTGTATAAGAATAAACATTCCAAATAATGGAAAAATATCAGTTTTAGACAAAATACAAGGTGTGGTTGTAGTAGAAAATAAAGAAATAGATAATTTTATATTACTAAGAAAGGATGGAACGCCTACTTATATGCTTTCAGTAGTTGTCGATGATCATGATATGGGAGTCAACATGATAATTAGAGGCGATGATCATTTAAACAATATATTTAGACAACATCATATATATAAAAGTTTAGAATGGGATCTTCCAACATACGCACACCACCCCCTAATTCATGGCGATGATGGATTAAAGTTATCAAAAAGACACGGCGCGGTTGATATAAATGAATTCAAAAAAAAAGGGTATCTTCCTCAAGCTATAATTAATAATCTAATTTTACTTAGCTGGTCTCCAATAAAGGATGATGAAAACATTGAAATTGAAGAAATAATTAATACTTTTGACCTTGAAAAGATGTCTAAATCCTCAAGTATTTTTGATTATAATAAATTAAACCATTTTAATAATTATTATTTACAAAAAGAAGAAAATTACAAATATTTTGAAAAATACATTAATAAAAATTATATTCTTAAAAATTTTTTTGACTTAGATCAAATTTTGATGAAAAAATTATTTAATACTTATAAAAAAAATATTAATTTTTATTCTGAATTAGAAAACATAGCTAAGATATATTATGACGAAGAATTTAAAACTATATTAAACAATGAGTTAGACGAGAATTTCAATATAATTTTAAATGACTTCATTAAACATTTGGATTTTATTGATGTCTGGAGTAAGGATAATCTAAAAAACTGCATTAACAAATTCCTTGAACTAAAAAAGATTAAATTTCCCATTTTGGGAAAACCTTTGAGAATAGTTCTTACGAATTTAAAAGAAGGTCCGCCCATCAATGATATATTATTCATTCTTGGAAGAAAAAACGCTTTTCTACGTTTGAATAGTTATATAAACAGTGCAAATAAATCATGACTGATGACAAAGATAAAAAAGATCAATTAAAACCGTTTACTTTATTTAATAATGAAACAGGTCAGTCTTTTGAAATACCTATTATTTCTGGAAATGATGGTCCTAATGTGCTTGATATTAGATCAATATACAGGGATACAGGAATGTTTACCTATGATCCTGGGTTTACATCTACAGCTTCTTGTGATTCAAAAATAACATACATTGATGGTCATAAAGGAATATTAAGATACTGTGGTTACAGTATAAAAGATCTGGCCAAAAATAGTAATTTTATGGAAGTTTGTTATTTACTACTTCATGGAGATTTGCCCTCCCCAGCTGATAGAAAAAAATTTGAAAATGTAATTAGTAAACATACAATGCTGCATCAACAAATTGTTAATCTGTATAGAGGATTTAGAAGAGATGCTCATCCTATGGCAATTATGGTTGGTGTAGTTGGCGCCCTTTCTGCTTTTTATCATAATAACGCTGATTATTCTGATCCTGAACAACGTATGATAGCTTGTCATAGATTGGTATCTAAAATTGCTACCATTGGATCTATGGCTTATAAATATTCTATTGGACAACCTTTTGTTTTTCCAAAAAATGAATTATCATATACAGAAAACTTTTTGCATATGACTTTTTCTGTCCCAACAGAAGATTATAAGGTTAATCCAATAGTTTCTAAAGCAATAGATAGATTTTTTATATTACATGCAGATCATGAGCAAAATGCCTCGACATCAACTGTTAGGCTAGCTGGTTCTTCTGGAGCTAATCCTTTTGCTTGTATAGCTTCTGGAATTGCATCTCTTTGGGGACCTGCTCATGGAGGAGCTAATGAAGCAGTCATTCAAATGCTTGAAGAAATAGGTAAGGTAGAAAATATTCCTAATTATATAGAAAAAGCTAAGGATAAAGAAGATCCTTTTAGATTGATGGGCTTTGGACATAGGGTTTATAAAAGTTATGATCCAAGAGCTGAGGTTATAAAAGAAAGCGCTCATGAAATTTTTTCAGAACTTGATATTTCAGATCCCCTATTAGATATTGCTCTTGAATTAGAGAAAATAGCTTTAAAAGATGAATATTTTATTGAAAAACAGTTATATCCGAATGTTGATTTTTACTCAGGATTAATACTTAGAGCAATTGGTTTTCCAACTAGTATGTTCACAGTGCTTTTTTCTATAGGAAGAACTATTGGTTGGGTTTCTCAATGGAAAGAAATGATTGAGGACCCCATAAAAAAGATAGGCAGACCAAGACAATTATATACGGGATCAAAAGCAAGAGAATACCAAATTATGGAAACTAGAGAAAAAAAATCAATTTTTGACTGGTTATGGAGAAAGAAATAATTTCAGAGAAATTTCTTTATCCCTTCAACAGCTATTTCACAAGGAGGTTTTAACAAATCAATTTTACAGATAGCTTTATTTACTTTTTCTATTTGTTTACTATTGGATTTATCATCAACTAAGAGCTTATTAAATTGCTTTATAAAAGCATTTTTTTTAAGATTTGAATTAGTTATTTCAGGAATGATCATTTTATTTTCTAATATGTTAAGGATATTAGCAAATTTTATTCTAATAAAGAATCTTGCAATAAGTTCAGTAAAATAGTTTAATTTATAAATAACTAGTTGAGGAATTCCTCTTTTTGCAATTTCTAAAGAAGCAGTTCCTGAACATACTAATGCGATCTTTGTTTTTAAAAAATAGTTTTCCATTTGTTTGTTATCCATAATAATTAATGTATCCATTTTCCATGTTTTTGTTCTTTCGATAATTTCTTCTCGTAGATGAGGTAATGTTGGTATAAAAATTTGTAATTTAGAATTCATTCTCATTAATTGCTCATAGGCTAGTTGATAATATATAAATAATGATTTAATCTCGCCCATTCTGCTTCCAGGCAGAAAAGCTACATTATTTTTTATTTTAACTACGTTTGAATTATTTTTAATATAATATATTGGATGACCTATGCAGGTAGATTTAAGGTTATATTTTTCAAAAAATTTATTTTCAAAAGAGAATAATGTAAAAATTTCATTATATACTTTTGCAAATTTTTTGGCCCTGTTTGGTCTCCATGCCCAGACTGTTGGGGCAACAAAATGAATTATAGTAGTATCCTGTTGGTATTTTTGTATTTTTTTTGCAAGAGGATAATTAAAATCTGGAGAATCAATAGTTATAATTAAATCATATTTATGTTTAGCTATATATTTTGATAAACTATTGATTATTTTTATATATTTTTTTATTGAGAATAATATTTCAATTATCCCCATTGATTTGAAATCCTTTAATGAATAAAATTGATTTTGCATAAAAGGTTTCATTTTGCTCCCCCCCACTCCATCAATTACTAAAATAGGATATTTTTTTATTAATTTTTCAAGAATTTTTTCTCCAATATTGTCTCCTGATTGTTCTGTAGCACAAACAAATATTTTTTTATTAATATTTTTTTTCAATTTTTATCAACACTTGCTATAAAAATGTCATTTGCATTTGAAAATTTTACAACTTCATCCCTATCAATTATCATACATTTATTTTTTTCTAAAAAGACACCCTCATAATCATACGCTTTTAGTTTTTTCACTGTCTCTATGCCAATAACGGGTATATCTAGATTGGAATGTTGATTGTATTTACTTAATTTTATTAGTATTCCTTTATCTCCGCAATTTTTATATTCAAAACATCTTTTGATTAACTCGTCTGTTCCTTCAGCAGCCTCAATTCCTAATACAATATTATTTTGAATTATTAAGCTTTGTGCTATATCCGTTTTTCCAATTATTTTAAATATATCTAATCCTTTATCCCTATTGGAAATTGATTCCTTAGAAGGTTTCTTTGATGTTAAGTATTTCTTATTAATGAAAAGGTCTTTGCATTGATCTTTCCAATCTAATATTGGAAAACCATTATTCTTAAAAAAAATAGATATTGCTGATAATAATTTGTCATCTCCTTTTGAATCTAATGCAAAATATTTAATTAATTTAAGAGTATTAAAATCAAAATTAATGTCTTTAATACTAGGTCTTTTTACTTTACCAGCCATTATAATTTTTTCAATTTTATTTTTTTTTAAATTATTTAATATGCGGGTAAGAGAATTTATTGAAATTATTTCAAATTTATAATCTTTATATAACTCTAAATCGCTAAATTTTTCTATACAAAAAAACATCACATCATATTTTGATTGAATTAATTTTTTTCCAATTATTAAGGGTAGTTTGCCTTCTCCTGAAAGGATACCAACTTTAGTCATTGACATATCGGCAAATGCCTCTTTTTAAATTCAAAGATATAAAATCTAGTATTTCAGCAACCTCTAATATTGATTTTTCTTTTTGATTGAGATTTTTTATATTTTTCTCTAATGAATCTGGTTTACAAAAAATTTTACTAAATATTTCCTTAATTTTATGAATTGTTTTTATATCAACTTTTTTTCTTTTTAATCCAATTAAGTTTAACCCTCTTAAATTATCTCTTATTCCTAAATAAAGACCATAAGGTATTATATTTGACTCAACACCGCTCATCCCTCCTATCATTGCGTATTTTCCTATATGAACAAATTGATGAACTGCTGATAATCCTCCTATAATTACATTATTATCTATTACAACATGGCCTGCTAAAGTTGCATTATTTGCAAGAATCACATTTGATGAAATTTGACAATCGTGAGCAACATGTGAACCAACCATAAATAAACAATTATCTTCTATCTTGGTTGTCATACCCCCGTTTTTTGTTCCTGGGTTAATTGTAACATTTTCTCTAAATGTGTTATTCTCACCAATAACTAATTTTGAATCTTCTCCTGAATATTTTAAATCTTGAGGTATTGTGCCCACAGATGAAAAAGGAAAGAATTTATTATTTTTTCCAATCTTAGTATTGCCACTTAAATAAACATGAGATATCAACTCACATCCTTCTCCTATAGACACCCCGTCATCTATAATGCAATAAGGTCCTATTTTAGCATTTTCTGGTATTTTTGCTTTAGTTGAAATTATTGCTGTTTGATGAATCACATTTGAATGAATAAATTATATATGTAATATTTGAAATATATTAATTATTTCAAAATATTTCGCTATAAGATTTATTAATAATCATTGCGGAAAATTTAGCTTCACATACTTTAGTTGAATTATTTTTTGCCAAACCATAAAATTTATATACCGACTTAACATTGTTTAATTTTTCAACTTCAAAAGATATATCTTCATTGGGCAGCACTGGTTTTCTAAACTTGGCATTTGAAACACTCATAAATAATACAGATTTTTCTTTTTCATTATCAAAAACTTTCGATACTACTATCCCTGCGGTCTGTGCCAAAGCTTCAATTAAAATAACACCAGGGACTATGGGTAATTTTGGAAAATGTCCTTTAAAAAAAAATTCATTAGGTAAAAATTTTCTATACCCCACACCCTTAATTCCTACTTCTATAATTTCACATTTATCAACAAACAAAAAAGGGTCTCTGTGAGGTAATAAATTTTTTATTTCATCACTATTAACAATCATTTTATTTTTCTATACTGATTGATTATATTTTTCTTCCATAATTTTATGTCAACTGCTGGAAAACCTGCAATAATTGAATTTTTTTTAATATTTTTTGTAACTCCGCTTTTTGCGGCTATTGTTACATTATCTTCTATTATTAAATGTCCAGCAATACCAGCTTGTCCTCCTATTAGACAATTTTTTCCTATTTTTGTACTTCCGGATATTCCTGTTTGGGCGGCTATGATAGTATTTTCGCCAATACAAACATTATGAGCAATTTGGACGAGATTATCAATTCTAACATTATCTGAAATTATCGTAGAATGTAAAGCAGCCTGATCTATTGTTGTATTTGAACCAATTTCAACATTATTACCTAATATTACGTTTCCAATGTGTCTTATTTCAATCTTAGAACTAGGAGTAAAACCAAAGCCTTTTTGTCCTATTTTTGCACCTGGTTTAATTAGACAATTTTCACCAATGGATGAGTTTGAAATTACGCAATTAGACATAACAATTGAATTTGCGTTTAAAACAACATTTGGTCCAATAATTACATTTTCAGATAAAATGCAATTATCACCAATCTTTGTATTTTCTTTGATGGATGCATTATAATTAACCTGAACATTGTTACCAATAGTAGCTAAGTCATCAATATTTGAATAAGAATTAATAAAGCCATTGGATTTTTGTTTGGGATATAAAAAATTGGTAGTTAAAGCATATGTAATATAAGGGTCATTTACAATTATTGGCACACATAATTTATTTAATAATTTATAATTATCTTTAGTAATAAAACACGCTTTTGCTTTAGTTAAGGCTAATAAATTAGCGTATTTGCTATTATGAAAGAAAGTTAGATCATTTTCATTTGCTAGTTCTAAAGAACTAATACCAATAAAATAAGAATCATTTGACATTGTACTTTCAATATCTATTGATTTAGATTGTAAGAAATTCCTTAATTCAGAATAAATAAATTTTTTTTTTGTCATGGTAATAAAATAACTTCTAGATTTAATTTCTTTATATTCAATATTTCAATTATTTGTTTTGAAATGTCGACAACATCTGAAGCAAGAAAATATTGATCTTCATTCAAAATAATATCAATTTTTTTATTACGAGATAATATTTTTGTAATTTCAATAATTTCATTTATTATAATTCCTTTATTTTTTTCTATATTCATATTAATATGATTATTGAATTCTTCAAATTTATCTTTATATGAATTCGCTAAGATATTATAATTCTCAATTTTTTGGTTATATTCAGATTCACTAAAAATAATTTTTGACTCTTCAATTTTATTCTTTTTTTCAATTAATACTTTTTCATCTTCTAAAAGTTCATTTTGCATTTTTTTTTTTAAAACATCAAGTTTAACTATAAATTTGTCAAATTCTAACGAATTATCGATAATATACGAAATCTTAAAAGTTGCTATTTCAGTTGAATCAACAGAATATGAAAAAAAAATGATGAATAAAAAAAAGGAAAATAATTTCAATTTACATTACCTAAAGAAAATATAAACATTCTTTCAATGTCATAACTTTCACTTGAAATAGGGAATCCCCAGCTAAACCCTATAGGTCCTACAGCTGAATACCATTTTATACCTAATCCATAAGAAGATCTTATTGATTCTGTTGAGTTGGTAGGATCATTTTTATTATCAAATACTTTACCGGCGTCAAAAAATAAATTGAAATCTACCGGATTATCAACATTTTTAAAAATAGGTCGTTGATAATCAAACTTAGATACAATTAAACTATTGCCTCCAACATAAGATGTTCTTGAATCTCTCGGACCAGCACCAAATATATCAAAACCTCTCAGCCACCTTCCCCCAAGCGAAAATTTTTCATCTGAAGGAATGGTACTATCTTGTAATGAAAAAATATTACCTATCATACTTTGAATGGAAAAAATATTTGAATCATATTTAAAATATTTTCTGTAAGTTAAAATATTTTTAATTGTTCCATTATCTGAATTTGTTATTGGAGAGAATGTATCTTGGAAATTAAGATAAGTACCATTAGTAGGTCTTATGAAAGAATTTAATTTATTAAAAGTTAAACTATTTTTTAAATATATATCCGCGTTCCCACCTGCTAAATTATTAATATCAGAAGAAGCTGTAGAAGAATCTGTAATGGTATAATCTTTTAAACTATATTCTAGAATAATTTTATGATCTAAATCCTCTGACAACAAATATTTAAAGCCAGTTTTCGTAGAAAAATTAGTTAATTCATAAGAGGCAGATTTTCCATAATCAAACTCGCTATAATTAATACCATATATAAAACTCAATTTTCTATTAAATACATAAGGTTCTGTAATATCAAAATTATATAAGGTTCTACTTTCGGAAGTATTAATAGATAAATCAACTAATCTTCCAGCTCCTCCAAAATTTCTTTCTTTTAAACCAGAAACAAGATTTATTCCTTCATAAGAGCCAACAGATATGCCTACATTAAATTCACCAGTTGATTTCTCCTCAACATTTACATCCAAATTTACGTTATTATCATTTCCCGACTTTTCTTCTATTGACACTTTTTTGAATATTCCAAGTCTATTCAAATTTTTATTAGAAGTTCTAATTTTATCACTATTGATTGCATCTCCTTCTGCTACATCAATTTCTCTTCTAATAACTTTTTCTATAGTCCTGGAATTGCCAAAAATGTTTATTTGATCAACATATTTTGGTGGAGCGTTTATAATCTTAATCAAAATATCAACGTTTGTATCTTCAACATTTTCTAAAACTTGAATATCAAAGAATATCAATCCAATATCATAAAGATAGTCAGATATAATAGCTGTTAATTTATTAATTTTTGACTCATTATAAAAATTTTTTTTAGAAATTTTTGTTGAATAATAATCATTTACAATATTGTTAATATGTTCAATTTGATCTAAATTTATATTTGTTATTTGGGTATCTATATGTAAACGACTAATATTATAAAGTTGGCCTTCATTAATATAAAAATAAACATTAAAAGTATTTTTTGAGCTAATATATTCAGTTTTATAAGTAACTTTAATGTTTCTAAATCCATTATTTTTATATAAATTAGAAAGTAGATTTACATCATTTTTTATTTGATATTTTTTAAAATTAGCATTTCTAAATATTAAAAAGAAATTATCTTGTTTGGATTTTATCTCAGACAATAATTCATTTTTATCAAAATAATTATTTCCAACAAAATATATTTTGTTAATTCTTGATATTTCCCCCTCTAATATTTTAAAATCTAAATTAATAAAATCTGTTTTATCGGGGTGATCTATAATATCATATTCAATATTAATTTGATTATAACCAAATGAATAATATATCTTTTTAAATTCATTAATAAATCGATCTATACTGTTGCTGTTGTAGAATTTAAAATATACATCTTTTTTAAAAAATTCAAAAATTTCTTCCTCTGTAAATCTTTTAATGCCATGAAAGGAAATCTTATCAATTATTGGATTCTCTATGACTTTGATGATAAAATTCTCATCTGTTTCTTCAATTACTATATTTTTAAAATTACCAGTATTATATAACAATTTTATAATTTTATTTTTATCAGTATCAGAACCTAAATTAAAATCGTCCCCCATTATTGAATAAATTACTTCATTATCAATATATTCATTACCCTTAATAACAATTTTCTTTTGTGAAACTCCATAAGAAATATTGGAAACAAAAAGAATAACTAATATTACTAAAATTTTTTTCATAGTTTCTTACATTTATAAAAACTTAGATTTCAAAATTTCAATGAAATTATTTTGAAAATCAATTATTTTCTTAACATTATTAACCTTACTTTTTAATTCTAATAATAGCGAATTTGCAATAATATTATGTATATTGCCAAAATTTATCTTTTTTTCAGCAAATAAATTAACAGCAAATTCATTTGCACAATTAAATTTTATCAAATTAATTGGAGATTTTTCCATTTCATTAAAAATATTTAAAATAGGAAATTGTTTTACATTTGGTTTGAAAAAATTTAAATTAGTATTTTTTTTAAAACCATAATTACAATTTAAAATTGGATAATTTTTTTCATTTATAACTTCGCTAAAAAAATTAAATAATGGAATTTGCATATCATGATAAAAATAATTCATTAATGAAGTGTAATTATTATATTCAATAATTGAATGCACAAGTGCTTCGGGATGAATTAGCATTCTTAATTTATTATACGGTAAATTAAATAAATAGTGTGCTTCAATTAATTCTAAACACTTATTTACTAAAGTTGCTGAATCAATGCTATTTTTATAACCCATTTTCCATTTAGGGTGTTTTATTGCCTGTTTAAATGAAATGTTTTTGATTTCATTAAACTTATTATTAAAAAAAGGACCACCTGAAGCAGTTATATATATCTTTTTAAAATCATCGTAATTATATAAATTTAATAATTTTTTTAATGAGAAATGTTCAGAATCTAAAGGAAAAATTTTTGTTTTATTTTTTTTATTAATTTTATGAAATAAATGTCCTGCTGATACAATGCATTCTTTATTAACTATTCCTAATGAATTAGTGTTATTAAATATTGAAGTAAGATATTCTAATGATTTATAGCCAGATATTGCTAAGATAGAAATATCTGATTTTGAAGATTTAATCAGATGAAATAATTCACTCGGATCAATAATCTTTGTATCTCTATTATTAATATTTTTTTTCAAATATTTAATTTTTGATTTATCATTAATAGAAATAAATTTAGGTTTATAAGAAATTGCTTGATTTAATAATTTTTTATAGTTTTTATTAGCAACTAATAAATTAATTTTAATCGATGGAAAATATCGATCTATTATTTGTAATGATTTAGAACCAATTTGACCTGTGCTTCCATATAAATTTAAAAATTTTACTTTTTTCATATAAAGTAATTAAAAATCAGCATTGCTATTGAAGCCATTACAAAACTATCCATCCTATCAAAAATTCCTCCATGTCCTGGCAAAAAATTGCCTGAATTTTTTATTTCAAAATGTCTTTTGTAAAATGATTCAATAACATCACCTATAAAAGCAGATAGTATTATTAATATACTAAAAAAAAATGATGTCCTGAATGTAAATATATAAAATAAATTATTAAATAATAAAGAAATAATTAGTGTAAGAAATAAACCTGCGATTACTCCAAAAATTGTTTTATTTGGACTAATCTTAGGCAAAATTCTTTTTTTTCCAAATAATGAACCAAAAATATATGAAAAAATATCAAAACAAGTGATTAATAGAATAAAATATAAAAATATTAATTTTTCATAAAAATAAATTATATATATTTCAATGGAAATTAATGAAATAAAAACGTATAAAATCAATAAAAACGATCTTCTTTTTTTATTTTTAAAAAAAAATAATATTTCGTAGAAAATCATCGAGTAAATTAATATAAATGCAAAAGGAATATACTCTTCAAAATAGTATACTAAAATAAGTAATAAAAATATTAGAGGTAAACTTGTAAAAAATCTAATCAATAAATTATTAAAGCCCATATTTTCTTTCTATTTTATAAAATTTATCAAATATTTTTAATAACTCGATTTTACTCAGATCGGGCCACAATGTTTTTGTAAAAAAAATTTCAGTATAACTTATATTTAAAAGTATAAAATTGCTCAACCTTTGAAATCCGCCTGTTCTAATTAAAAGATCTGGGTCGGGACTACCATATAAATACATATGTTTTTTTAGCAATGCTTGTGTAATTTCTTTTTTTCTATTTCCGTATGAACTTGCAATTTGTTTTACAATTTCTAGAATTTCTACATCTGTTCCATAATTAAAAGCTATATTTAGTTTTAATTTTTTATTATTCTGGGTTATTTTTTCAATTTTTAAAAATTCTTTTTTAATAATCTGAGGTATTTTTTTCTTCTCTCCAATTATTGCAACTCTAACATTATTATTGAAATTAAATTCCTCAATAATTTTTTTACTTTGTTTAATAATAATATCAAAAATTGTAGAAACTGAAACTCTCTTCATATTCTCAGCAGAAAGTGCATATACAGTTAGATATTTAATTTCTTGTTCCAAACAAACAGAAATTATCTCTTTTAGTTTATTTAATCCTTTTTGATAACCTTCCTTTAAACATACTCCATGTAAATCCGCCCATCTTTTATTTCCATCCATGATCATAGCAAGATGATTTATTTTATTGGATGAAATCAATTTATACTTTTAATATTTCAGTTTGTTTATTGGATGTTATTAAGTCAATTTTTGAAATATATTCATCAGTAATGATTTGGATATCAGACAATATTTTTTTCATTTCATCTTGTGATAAATTGTTGTCTTTTTCCTCTTTTTTGGTAGAGTCCATTATTTCTCTTCTAATATTTCTAATGGTAATTTTAGAATTTTCAGAATATTTAGATATAACTTTTACAAGTTCCTTTCTTCTTTCTTCACTTAATTTTGGTATTGGCAATCGTATTAATTGACCATCTGTTTGTGGATTTATTCCAAGATTAGAATCTAAAATAGCACTTTCTATTGATTTAATTAAATTTACATCCCAAACTTGAATTGTAATCAAGTTTGAATCAGGAATACTTATATTCCCAAGTTGATTAATTGGAATTTTTGACCCGTAAGAATCAATCTTAATATTGTCTAGCATGGACAAGTTCGCTCGTGAAGTTCTAACAGAAGATAATTCTTTTTCAAAAAAAGACAATGCATTATCCATTTTTTCTTTTATTAAATTTGATTTCATAATTTAATATTAACTAATTGTACTGAATTTTCCTATACCTCTTATAGCATTTAAAATAGAATTTTTTACAGCTAAATTAACTACAATAATTGGGATTTTTGAGTCTTTCGCCAAACTAATTGCAGTACTATCCATAACCTTCAAGTTTTTATTAAGAACTTCTAAATAAGAAATTTTTTTATAGAAATTTGCATCTTCATTGGTGATTGGATCTTTATCATATATACCATCAACCTTAGTTCCTTTTACTATTATTCTACAATTCATTTCTGAAGCTCTTAAGGCAGCTGCAGTATCTGTAGAAAAAAAAGGATTTCCAGTACCTGCAGCAAAAATAACTATTCTTCTTTTCTCTAAATGTCTAATTGCTTTTCTTCGTATATAAGGTTCTGCTATTTGAGACATTGATATTGCTGATTGAACTCTAGTGGGGACTTCAATTTTTTCAAGAGCACTCTGCATTGATAATGCATTAATAACAGTTGCTAACATACCCATATAATCAGAGGTAGATCTATCTATACCCTCTGATGCGCCTTGAATGCCACGAAAAATATTACCTCCACCGATAATCAAACAAATTTCATAATTATTTTTGTACACTTCTTTTATTTCATTAGCTATGTATGTTATTGTCTTAATATCTAATCCAGAATGATTGCTTCCTAATAAAGCCTCTCCAGATATTTTTAGTAGAATCCTATTATTTTCAATCATTGAGAAGCAAGTACAAAAAGTTCAAAATTTAAAATATTGAATAAATTATTAGAAGAAAATTCTGAAACTGCAGTTCTTACATTTTTATTAGTATCAAAAATGTATGGTTGGTTTAACAACGTTACTTCTGAAAAGAATTTATTCATTTTACCTTCTAATATTTTTTCAATTATATTATCCGCTTTACCTGAAGATTTAATTGTAGTTAAAAGTATATCTTTTTCTTTTTCAACTAAAGAAACCTCTAATTTATCAATATCTAAAGCTAGAGGTTTGCTAGCAGCAATATGCATACATATATTTTTGCCAAATTGTTTAGATGCTTTATCATTATTATTAACTTCGGCTTGTAAAATAACACATATTTTACCAATATTAGATCTGAATGGGTTATGTATGTATGAAAAAAATTCTGAGTTTGAGCTCTTATTAATAAAACTTAATCTTTTTAAAACAATGTTTTCACCAATTTTTGTGATAATTTCTGTAAAATATTCTGAAATTTTTTTTCCGTCAAATGATTGATTTAAAAATTTATCTAGTGTCAAAATTGAAGTATTATTAACATTTAATGCATATAGACCAATTTGATCTACAAAATCTAAAAAAATGGAATTTTTTGCAGCAAAATCTGTTTCTGTATTAATTTCCAACATTATTGCAATTGAATTATTCGTATAAACACCAATGGCACCTTCATTTGTTTCTCTAGATAATTTATTAGAAGCTTTAGCCAGTCCTTTTTTTCTTAAAAAAATTATTGATTTTTCAATTTGATTACCATTTTCTTCAAGTGCTTTTTTACAATCTAAAAAACCAGCTCCAGTTATTTTCCTTAAATTTTTTATGTTATCTATTAAATTAGACATACCTATTAATATTTTATTTCTTTTTTATTTTCTCTTTATCATTGGGGGTATCATTGGGGGTAGAATTTTTATTAGAATTTAATTCTTCCTCTTTTATCTTTTTAACTTCCAAAACTTTTAAAAGTTCTTTAGCATCTAAAATCGTTGATTTAAATAATTCAATATATAAATTAATCGAACTTATTGCATCATCATTTCCTGGTATTGGATAATCTATTAAGTCAGGGTTAGCATTAGTATCAACTATAGCTATGACAGGAATACCGAGTTTATTTGCTTCTAAGACTGCCAATTTATCTTTTACAACATCAAATACTATTAGAATATCTGGTTTACCTGCAAGAGTACGAATGCCGCCTATATTAGATATGAGTTTATCTTTTTCGCGAGATAAATTTAGCAATTCTTTTTTAGAAAGATTATTTTTTGAATTATTATCGTTAAGTATAATTTCTAATTCTTCTAATTTATTTATGGAATTAGAAACTGTTTTCCAATTAGTAAGTGTACCGCCCAGCCATCTTTTATTTACAAAATATTGTTGTGTCTCTAAGGACAATTCTTTTACTGTATTTGAACATTGTTTTTTAGTACCAACTATTAATACTTTGCCAGACTTAGAGACAATCTCATAAAGTTTAGACAAAGCAACATCAATTAATGGTAATGTTATTCTTAAATCAATTATGTGTATTTTATTGCGTACACCAAAAATATATTGCTCCATTTTTGGATTCCATCTTCTAACATTATGGCCAAAATGGACGCCAGCCTCTAAAAGTTGTTCAATAGTAACTTTTGGTAAATTCATTATATTCTCCGGTTAAACCTCCACAAAAATAAAAACACCGGTTTTTTCTGTGTGCTAAGATTAATTTTGAGCTGAGTTACTAAAAAAAAAACAAAATTTCAAGGAAATTTATAAAAAATCAATAGAATAATCAATTTTTTTTGCGTTATTAAGTCGATCTAAATAAGAATAATTAGATATTTCATAATTTTTTGAAAAATCTAAAGAAATTAATTTATTATTTTTATTATAAAAAATAAAAAGCTCATTTAAATTTTTATCGGAATTTTTTAGCAAAGAATCAATCAATTTTGAATCGCTTATGTCTGACAAAAAAACACTATATTTTTGTCTTTGATTAGAAAACTCTTTATCTAAATCTTCTATTTTTCTAATTACCATTCGAATATTTTCATTATCTCTTGATATATTTATATAAAAAATTAATACATTTCCTTCTTTAATCAAATGCCTAAATTCACTCAATTTATCATTAAAAATAGATAGTTCAAATTGTGTTTTGGAATTTGATATAGTCAAGAAAGCGTATTTTTTTCCCTCTTTGTTTGATCTTTCTTTTATATCTAATATAGCTCCTACAACTTTTGAATGAACAATATTTTTATCAGCGATAATATCATCAAAATCAATAATATTATTTTTCACAAAATAATTTTTTGGATAAAGAGAGAGAGGATGATTGGAAAAATAAAATCCTAATACTTCAAGCTCATTTTTTAATAAGTCCGATGAAGACCATTCAATAATATCTTGATTAAATATATTCCTATCTTCAAATGATAATTTTTCTACCTCAAAAAGAAAAGTTTGGTTTTCATTTTTATTATGAATACCACCATAAATTTCAACAAAATTTGGAACATTTATAAATAATTTAGATCTATTTTTGTATAAAGAATCAAAAGAACCTGATTGAATCAATTTTTCAAGTTGACGTTTGTTAATAACGTCTCCTTTTAATCGATTCATAAAATCAATAATATCACTATATTTTCCTTTTTTTTCTCTTTCAATTACAAGATTATTCATTGATCCTACCCCAACACCTTTGATAGCGCTCAATGCAAATCTAATAGATCTTGTACCTTCAGCTTTTTCAATTGAAAACTTTGAATTAGAAAAATTGATGTCTGGTTTTTTTAATATAATATTTAAATTACTTAATTCTTTTTTTAATAAAATAATTCTGTCAGTTCGATCTATTGAATAATTCAATGAAGCAGTCATAAACTCATATGGAAATTTAGTTTTAAGATAAGCTGTTTGATATGCAAGCAGCGCGTACCCTGCGGCATGGCTTTTATTAAAACCGTATCCCGCAAATTTATCAACTAAATCAAAAATGATCAAAGCTTCACCAACATTAATTCCGTTGTTTTTTGCCCCCTCTACAAATCTGTTTTTTTGATCATCCATTTCTTTTTGAATTTTTTTACCCATTGCTCTTCTAAGCAAATCAGCTTCACCAAGAGTATAATTTGATAAAATTTGTGCTATCTGCATAACCTGTTCTTGATAAACAATGATTCCGTAAGTTTCTTTTAAAATTTTTTCTAGTAAAGGATGTAAATATTCAATTTTTTCTCTTCCATGCTTTCTATTACAAAAAGAAGGTATATTTTCTATTGGGCCAGGTCTAAACAAAGCTACGACAGCAATAATTTCTTCAAATTTATCGGGTTGAAGTTGCCTTAAAACACTGCTCATACCTGAGCTTTCTAATTGAAATACACCAACAGCATCACCTTTGCTTAGTTGATTATATGTTTGCTTATCATCCATTGGAATTTTACTTAAATTAAACTCTTTGTTTGTTTTCTGAATTAATTTTATAGTATCTTGTATAATTGAAAGTGTTGTTAGACCTAAAAAATCAAATTTTATAAGTCCAGCTTTTTCAACATATTTCATTGAAAATTGTGTGGCATTAACAGAAGTGTTAGGATCTTTATACAAGGGAACTCTATTAATTAAATTTGAATCTCCAATAACAACTCCTGCTGCATGAGTTGATGCGTGTCTGTGCAGTCCTTCTAATTTTAAACTAATATCTACAATGTTTGATATTCGATCATCTTTATTTACATATTCTTTTAAATTTTTATCAGAATTAATAGATTCTTCTAATGTTAAAGGATTTGCAGGATTATAAGGTATAAGTTTTGCAAATTGATCAACCTCTGAATAAGGAACTTCTAAAACTCTACCAACATCTCTAACAGCAGCTCTAGATGCTAATGTGCCAAATGTAGTTATGTGAGCAACACAATCACTTCCATATTTATTGCTTACATATTCAATGACTTCATCTCTTCTGTTTTGACAAAAATCTATATCAAAATCAGGCATTGAAACTCTTTCGGGGTTCAAAAAACGTTCAAACAAAAGTCCGTACTTTATTGGATCTAAGTCTGTAATCTTAAGGGCCCAAGCAACAACACTTCCTGCACCAGAACCTCTTCCAGGTCCTACTGCGATTTCATATTTTTTAGCCCAATTAACAAAGTCTGCAACTATTAAAAAATAACCTGCAAATCCCATTTTATTGATTATTTCTAATTCATAGATTAGTCTTTTATTATAAGATTCTTCAGAAAGATCATATAAATTTATTCTTTCTATCAAACCGCTCTTAGCTTTTTTTATTAATAGTTCATTTTCACTAAGCCCTTCAACATTTGAAAATTTTGGAAGTTTGGGTAAAATTTCTTTTGGAAAAAATTGACATTTTAAAGCCAAGTTAAAATTATTTTCAATTACTTCTGGTAAATCATAAAATAATTCATACATTTGATCTGATGATTTAAAATATGTCTCAGGATTAGAAAATATTCTATTGTCTTGGTTTATAGTCGCTTTTTGAGAAATGCATAAAAGTACGTCATGGGAATTATGATCACTCGCTTTTTCAAATTTGACATTATTGGATGAAATTAAAGGAATTTTATATTTTGTTGATAAATCAATAAAGTTATTCTCATATTCATCTAACTGACTGTCATTAATTCTTTGTATTTCGAAAAAAAAATTATCTGAAAAAACATCTAAAAAAGTATTTATAAAATCATATATTTTTTGAGTCTTATTTTGTAATTTTAATATAAATAAAGGATTTAGTTGTCCTCCAATAAAACAGATTAATCCATTTGCATGATTTCTTAGATCTTCAATACTTATGCCCACAATACTATTTTGTTTAGTATGGCTTATTGATGATAAATATAATAAATTTTTATAACCTTCTATATTTTTTACTAATAAATTAATTTGTGAGGAATTATGATTTTCTTGAACATCCAATAAATTTAAGGATGATCCTATAATAGGTTGTACGCCGTATTTTACACACTCAAGTGAAAATTCAAATGCTCCGAAAAGATTATTGTTATCTGTTAATGCTATTGAAGGCATATTATTTTTCTTTGCCAATTCAGCAAGTCTTTTTATTTTAATGGCTCCTTCAGCAAGTGAATATGAAGACTGTACTCTTAAGTGAATATAAGGATAGGGTGTCATATATTTATAATATTTCTTTTTGAAATGATATATCTTATGTTTGCTTTTTTAGCGTATTTTTCATTATGTGTTACATAAATTAGTGACTTTTTATTGATTCTAATTTCATTGAGAAAAAATTCAAATATAGTATCTGATGTTTCTTCATCTAAATTTCCTGTCATTTCATCTGCTATAATAATTTGAGGATTATTTATCAAGGCTCTCGCAATAGCGACTCTTTGCTGCTCGCCACCTGATAGGTTTAAGGGTTTAAAATTAACTCTTTCTGCAAGACCAAATTTCTCTACTAAGTATTTAGCGGAAACGATCGATTCTTTTGTATTATTAGTTTGAATCATTTTCGGTAAAGCTACATTTTCCAATACAGTTAATTCCGGAATTAAATGAAAAAATTGGTGTACAAACCCAATGGAATTATTTCTTAATAAATTTTTTTCATGAACTGATAGTTTTATTGCATTTTGATTTAATAAGTCATAATTTCCTTCAAATTCTGAATCCAACAACCCTATAATATTTAAGAAAGTAGATTTTCCACAACCTGAAGGACCCATAATAGAAACAACGCTATTTTCTTGAAGTTCAAAATTAATATTTTCTAATATTAATAGATTAGAATTCTTTAAAGAATAACTTTTATTTAAATGCTCAATATTAATAATTTTATTAATCATTTTTTAATGATTTAATTGGATCTATTAATGAAGATCTATAAGCTGGAAAAACAGTTGCAAATAGGGAAATAATCAAAGAAATCAGAACAACATATAAAACTTCAATTTGATCAAGACGAGAAGGTAGAGATGATAGATAGTAGACTTCTTTTGCAAATAAATCTGTTTTGAATAATTTTTCTAATATGTTTTGAATTGATGAAATATTTTTTGAAAAAATAACACCTAAAATCCCCCCAAGAGAGGTGCCGATTAAACCTATTAATAATCCTATAGACATAAAAATTCTCATAAGACTAGAATTACTTAATCCAATTGTTTTTAAAATTGCGATATCCTTATTTTTTTCTTTTACAAAAATAATTAAACCAGAAATAATATTCATTGAAGCTACTAAAATAATCAGGGTCAAAATTAAAAACATTACATTTTTTTCAACATTTAAAGCATTTATTAAAGATGAATTATTTTCTTTCCAGGACAAACTATAAAGCTGATTATTCATAGTTTTTATTTTATTATCAATTTCTAACTGCACTTGTTCAATGTTGTTTGGATCTTGAGTAAACAGCTCTATTTTGTTGTAATTATTGTTTTCAATCATCAAAAGTTTTCTTGGCATAACTGGATTAGTAAAAACAAAGTTGGAGTCATATTCATACATGCCAACATTAAATATACCTGTAATCTGCAAAGTTTTAAATCTAGGAATATTTCCAAAAATTGTTTTATCAGTTTTGGGTATTGCAATTTTAATTTTTTCACCAACTGTCAATCCTAGCCTATTAGCCAAAGTATATCCAATCACAATGTCATTAGGATTATCTGTGAATAAGTGGCCCTTGACAATCTGGTTGTTTAAAAAATGAGTGTCCATTAGATCTATATTTTCATAACCTCTTAGGTAAACTCCCTTTGATGACTTCTTGCTAATTAATAAAGCTTGTGTTTCAATTAATGGAAAGATTTTTATATTTTTTATCTTAAGGCTATTTATTAGTTTTATTTCATTATGTGCAATTTGACCACTTTGGCTATAAATATTCAAATGACCATTGATGCCTAGAAGTCTTGTGGTTAATTCTTCTCTAAAACCATTCATAACAGACATGACAATAATAATAGCAGCTACCCCAATCATTATCCCAATTACAGAAAACCAAGAAAAAACTGAGATGTATCCATCTGTTTTCTTTGAAAAAAGAAATCTTTTAACTAATAAAAATTCATAAGTTGAAAGCACAATTATATTTTTGAATTAATTTCGTTGATTAAAAAATTGAAGGCTTGATCTGAATCTAATTTTTGGGATCTATAGGTTTTACGATCTTTAACCTCAATTAGGTTTTTCTTAAGATCTCTTTTGCCAATTATAATTTGATAAGGAGTTCCAATTAAATCATTATCAGATAATTTTTTTCCCATACTAAATTTTCTATCATCATATAAAACTTCAATGTTTTTATTTATTAAATTATTATAAATATTTTCAGACGCTTCATTGCATTTATCATCGTCAGTCATTAAGTTTATAAGAGATATATGAAATGGAGCCACTGGTATTGGCCATACAATGCCTCTATCATCATGAAACGCTTCAATAATGGCCCCCACAAGCCTAGAAATCCCTATTCCATATGAACCCATATGAACAAGTCTTTTTTCACCTTTATTATCTTGTACATAAGCTCCCAGCTTTTCGGAATACTTAGTACCAAAATAAAAAATATGCCCTACTTCTATCCCTTTTGATATCTTAAGTTGATTTTGATTAATTGGACAATTTTTTTCATCATGAATGTCATCAACTGCAGCATAATAGGATTGAAGTTTTTCTGGTTCTACTTTTTCTGGATCTAAAGTTTCAAGCTCTTTATCGTAATACAATGTACTTTCACCAGTTTTAGCAAGAATTTGAAATTCATGACTTAAATCTCCACCAATTGGACCTGTGTCAGCTCTTAAAGAAATAGGCGTTAGTCCCATTCTCAAAAAAGTTTTGATATATGCTGTAAACATTTTATCATAAGAAATCTTTGCCTCTTCTTGAGATAAATCGAATGAATAATTATCTTTCATTAAAAATTCTCTTCCACGCATTACGCCAAACCTAGGTCTAACTTCATCCCTGAATTTCCATTGTATGTGATATAGATTTAATGGAAGATCTTTGTATGAATTTACATAAGATTGAAAAATGTTAGTTACTAATTCTTCATTAGTAGGCCCATAAAGCATTTCTCTTCCACTTCTGTCTTGTATTCTCAACATTTCCTTTCCATAATCTTTATAACGTCCTGACTTAATCCATAAATCAGCTGACTGAATTGTTGGCATCAATATTTCTACAGCTCCTGCGTTATTTTGCTCTTCTCTAACTATCTGTTCTATTTTTTTTAAAACTTTTAAACCTAGGGGAAGCCAAGAATAAATACCAGCGCTTGCTTGATTAACTAATCCTGCTCGTATCATTAACTTGTGTGATATTATTTCAGCCTCAGCAGGATTTTCATTTAAAGTTGGACTAAAATAGTTTGAAAATTTCATATCTTAATAAAATGATTAATTAAAATTACCATAATAATACGTATATCGCAGTAGATATTACAGTTTTGTGACGAATATATGATTTTTATAAATATTTTCATGCAGAACCCAATTAATATAAATACAGGGAAATTTACAATTGGGAATATTTATATTCTCATAATATGGGAGTTAACTTCAGGTTTTTTATTAGAATCTTGTCTTAATATCCCTCTAATTATTTTTTTGATTAAGTTGCCTACTATTACATCTGATGATTTTTTTTCATTATTCATTGATAAATATTCTTTAGCAAATATTTCTTTAAAAATATCAACAATATTTACATATTGATGGGCTGGTAAGCCATTAAAAGATATTTTTATGTCTTTGTGAAGGGTAAAATCTTGGTGAATAATAATAGAAACTAATATTATGCCTTCAAAAGAAAATTTCCTTCTATCTTTTATAAAACTTGAATCAGAATCATATAGTTTTTTTCCTTCAACTAACATTTTTCCTGTTTCAATAGTTCCATAAAATTTTGGATCATCAGGGGCAAGTTTAATACATTTTCCATTTTCTAAAATCTTAGTAAATGGAACTTGACTTGACTGCGCAAGTTTTGAATGGGCAACAAGATGTTTTGGCTCGCCATGCACCGGTATAGAAATGTATGGTCTGGTCCAACCATACATTTTTTTAATTTCTTCCGCG
>Ga0187833_10000423_pt1 | contig 48680 bp, 37 predicted proteins | sample ETNtaG_37_FD_167968 | JGI IMG/M metagenome (GOLD analysis project Ga0187833, IMG submission 167968) | Marine microbial and viral communities from oxygen minimum zone, Eastern Pacific Ocean - ETNP2014_SV_400_PacBio MetaG (Illumina Assembly) | ecosystem: Environmental > Aquatic > Marine > Hypoxic...
CAAGCTCGCCTCTGGCTCGACTCCGAACGCAAACCTGCACCGAGAACAATACTCAGTCGCAGGTTAACCTTCAAAGCAATCAATGTAACGCACGATATAGAAAGTGCATTTGTAGGTGTAGCATGAATAATATACCTACTACTGGCGAGCTATTCGCTACTGGAGGCGATGCTTGCCGACCCACTAGCAGTGGGTGTATAGTATGAATATGGCTAAGTTCACTCGCCAGGAAGTTATAGCAAAGGTCAATGCAGGAGAAAGCCTGTATAAGGCTGACCTGAGCGAGGCCAACCTGTACGGGGCCGACCTGTACGGGGCCATCCTGACCGGGGCATTCCTGAGCTGGGCCAACCTGCGCGCGGCCGACTTGTGGGGCGCCCGCCTGAGCGGTGCTAACCTGAGCGGTGCCGACCTGAGCTGGGCCAAGTACGACGCCGATACAACGTGGCCCGAAGGCGTCGACCCCGTAGCGCGTGCGGCATTGATGGTAGCCTGACCAGCGACAGCAATTATTATGTGGAACCTTGATCCTTTTTCGTTCGTGGTGGTGGTAAGCCTCGCGCGCGCGTGTGTGTGTGTGCGACCTAGAACACTACCGCATCAGCAAGAATTAAAAGAAAAAGCATTGTTACCCGAGGTAACAATGCTTTCGGACGTTGGTATCAGCAAGAACTAAAAAAAGCATTGTTCCATCGTGGAACATTGCTTTCAGATGTGCGGCGGAGCTGGAGCCGTTGCTGGGCGTGGAGGCAAGAGAGAGGATGATGGCCGGAAAGAAAATTGACCCTGGCGTCAATTGGCGCCAGGGTCAAGGCAAGGCAAGCGAGCAGGCGGCGGCGATGTTCCCGTTGGTGCCAATTGGCACCCTTGAAAGGCAAAGCGAAAAAGCATTATTACACGATGGAATAATGCTTTCGGACGTTGGTATCAGCAAGAACTAAAAAAAGCAAGGTTCCCTCGGGGAACCTTGCTTTCGGATGTGCTCTTTTTTTCGGCAGATAATTGCCTTAACTCGGGCGCATAACCTTAGTGCCAGACGGACAACTCCAGCCGCCCAGGCCGCGCCCCTTAGTACACCCTCGGTGCTCTAGCGCAAGCTCGTACTCATCTGAGCGCCGAACCTGGCGCAGCCTCCACAACTCGCGCTCCATCACGCCCTTAACCGATGCGATAAGCTCGCGCTCAATTGACGGTGAAAGCCTCGCGCGCGGGCGTGTGCGCGGGCGTACCTTGACCGGCGGCGCTGGGAACAATTCGATAGCAGTTGGGCGCGGCCAAATAGAATCGCGGGACTACTAAACAGACCGCCAAAACACCTTACATATTCTGCTATAATCTGCCGTATATCGTAAGGGGTGGATCAGTACATTTATTGCAGCAATTGTTCGCAAAAATGTACCTGCTGTAGGTTCGAACTAGAGACGAGAAGGTCGCGGGTTCGAGTCCCACTGGGCCCAACTGATTGAAAGCGGACGGGCGACCGCCAGAAAAACGAATACAAGCGAAGACGAGGAGTAGTAGGCCATCCTCCAGAGAGCCGGGCCAATGGCTGTAAACCTGGCGATGCGCCCCGGGGAGCGCAGCGGCTGAACTCGCCTCCGAGCACTGCGGGTGAACAATGCCTAACCCGCAGCGGGACTGCCCGTTAGCGCAGTGATGAGTGGGTGGGGCGCAGCAGCGGCGTTCGCCAACCAGGGTGGTACCGCGGAATCCCTTTCGTCCCTGAATGGACGAAAGGGATTTTTTATTCGCGCCCGCGCTCGCCGCGTGGAGAGCGCGGGTGACGCCGGGCGAAACGAGTGACTGAATGCGGGAGGAGATCGACTCAGTGGCGATATCAAAATACGTACCACGGGAAATCGAACCGCGCTGGCAGCAGCGCTGGGAGGCGGACAACCTTTACCGGGCCTCCGTGGATGCGACGCGCGGGAAGTTCTACTTCCTTACCATGTTACCTTATCCCAGCGGCGACCTGCATATTGGCCACTGGTACGCGATGACGCCCTCCGACGCGCGCGCTCGCTTCCAGCGCATGCAGGGCTACAACGTCATGTTTCCCATCGGCTTCGACGCCTTCGGGCTGCCTGCCGAGAACGCCGCCATCAAGCGCAACGTGCATCCCAAAGAATGGACCTACCACAACATCGAGAACATGCGCAATCAGTTGCGCACCATGGGCGCGATGTGGGATTGGGAACGCGAGGCCGTTTCCTGCGACCCGGGCTACTATCGCTGGAGCCAGTGGTTCTTTCTGCGGCTTTATAAACACGGCATGGCGTATCGTAAGCAATCTCCGGTGGATTATTGCCCTAATTGCAACACCACCCTCGCGCGTGAGCAGGTGTGGGGCGAGGACCGTCACTGCGAGCGCTGCGAGACCGCGGTGATAAAAAAGGATCTGGAACAGTGGTTCTTCAAAATCACAGACTATGCCGAGGAGCTTCTCGATTTCTCAAAACTCGATTGGCCTGAGCGCCTGCAACTGCTGCAGACAAACTGGGTGGGGCGCAGTGAAGGCGCGCATGTGACCTTCCACACGGAGGCCGGCGACGTGCTACTGGTTTTCACTACCCGCCCCGATACCCTCTGGGGTGCGACCTTCATGGTGCTCGCGCCGGAACACCCGCTGGTGGCGAAAGTGACCAGCGCTGCCCAAAAAACGGAAGTGGAAGCCTATGTAGCCGCCACCGTGCGCCAGACCGACATCCAGCGCGAGGCGGCTGACAAGGAGAAATCCGGCGTGTTCACCGGTGGTTATGCCACCAACCCGGTCAACGGCGAGTACATCCCCATCTGGATTGCCGATTACGTGCTGCTCACTTACGGCACTGGCGCAATCATGGCGGTTCCGGCGCACGATGAGCGTGACTTTGCCTTTGCGCGCGCCTTCGGGCTTGAAGTGCGCCCGGTGATTCAGGGCACGGATGAGCTTGCTCCTCCAGATGGAGCGACCATGATGGCACCCAGCATGCATTCGGGAATGATGATTAATTCCGGCCCGCTGAGCGGCACGCCCGCCGACCAAGCCGTCGCGCGCACGATCGCCTGGCTGGAAGAAAATGGCAGTGGCACGGGCGCGGTCAATTATCGCCTGCACGATTGGTTGATTTCGCGGCAGCGCTATTGGGGTACACCGATTCCGATGACCTATTGCGATGGATGTGGCGTGCAGCCGGTGCCCGAGGAGCAATTGCCTGTGCTGCTTCCGGACGATATCGAGTGGCGTCCCACCGGCGAGAGTCCTCTGAAATATCACCCCACCTGGAAGCACGCCAGCTGCCCGGCCTGCGGCGGAGCGGCCATCCGCGAGACCGACACGATGGATACCTTCATGTGCTCCTCGTGGTATCAGTACCGCTATCTTAGCCCGAGCTATGACGAAGGGCCGTGGGACCCGCAGGAGTTTTCCCACTGGATGCCGGTGGACACTTACACCGGTGGCATCGAGCACGCCACCATGCACCTGATTTACACGCGCTATTTCACCAAAGCGCTGCGCGATATGGGGCTGCTGGACTTTGACGAGCCGATGCTGCAACTACGAAATCAGGGCATTATTCTGGGAGAAGATTCGGAGAAGATGTCCAAGAGCCGCGGCAACGTGGTCGCGCCGGATGAATTGGTGGCGCAATATGGCGCGGACGCGGTGCGCGCTTATCTGATGTTCTTCGCGCGCTGGGATCAGGGCGCGCCGTGGAGCGGCAGTGGCATCGAGGGCGTGTCGCGCTGGCTGCAGCGCGTCTGGGCGATTGCCACCCGGATAACTGATGCCGAGACCGGCGTTGCTGCGCCCGACCGCCTCGCACGCGACTTACGCCGCAAGGTACATCAGACCATCCAGAAAGTCACCCACGATATGGAGAATTTCGAATTCAACACGGTGATTTCGGCCCTAATGGAATTGACCAACGCGCTTAACGCCGCGCGCAAGGCCGGTCTGGTGGGGAGCGAAGTTTATGCGCAGGGGGTCGATACTCTGCTGAAGTTGATGGCTCCGGTCACGCCGCACATCGCCGAGGAACTGTGGGGCATACTCAGACGCCCGTATAGCGTCCACCAGCAATCTTGGCCGGTCGCTGACCCGGCCGTCGCCGCAGCAGAGGAGATAACGCTGGTGGTGCAGGTGAATGGCAAAGTGCGCGACAGGCTGACCGCGCCGGCGGATATCAGCGCGGAGGCCGCCGAAGAGCGCGCTTTAGCCAGCGAAAATGTGCGGCGTCATCTGCATGGGCGCGAGCCCAAGAAGGTGATTTATGTGCCCGGGCGGCTGGTAAATATCGTACAATAGAGAAACGGGACGAAGAATATCGTCCCGTTTCTCTATATCGCTTCCATCTGGCGCAGCACCAGCACCACTTTCCCCTGCACGCGCACGTTGGCCGGGATCGCGTAAATAGGCTGCATGGTCGGGTTAGCGGGCTGCAGGCGCACGCGCCCGTCCTCGAGGTAAAAGTGCTTCAACGTGGTCTCCTCACTGTCGTTTAGCCAGACTGCCACCAGGTCTCCGTTGCGCGCTTCAATCTGGCGCTTCATCACCACCACGTCGCCGTCCCCAATCATCGCATCAATCATCGAGTCGCCGCGCACTTCCAGCGCGAACAGATCCGCGCCGTCGCCCACCAGATCGCGCGTCAGGTTGATGGCCTCGTCCGGAGCAAAGGAAGCGGGTGCGTCCGGGACGGGCACCGGCTCGCTTGCGAAAATGCGGCCGACCAGCGGAATTGGTACCAGGTTGCGCGGGGCCGCCTCGGTCAACTGAATGCCGCGCGAGACGCGCAGATTGCGGTTAATCAGGCCGCATTCCTCCAGCTTGTTGAGATTGTAATTGACGACCGAAGTTGAGCTGATAAGGCAGGCGCGGCCAATTTCGCGGATGGTGGGAGGGTAGTCGTTCTCGCGCAGGAAATCGCGGATGAAGGTGAGCATGCGCTGCTGCCGCGTGGATAACTTGCCTTTCGCCATGGGTCACCTCCGTTCGGGTGCGCTCAAATGTTCCAAACTGTGTCTTGATGATAACAGAACGGGTGTTCCCTGTCAAGGGTTGCTGCGGGCTGCGCGGTTTGGTGCGGGCACGCCAGGGGATGAAAACGAGCCGCAGAGACGAGCTGCTCCGCGAAGCCACCTCGGGGATTTGAACCCCGAACCTAGCGCTTACGAAGCGCTTGCTCTGCCAGTTGAGCTAAGGTGGCGAGTGTGCCAATTCTACCAGAGCCCAATCGGCAGTCAAGCCGCGCGCATTGGTTGGCAGGCGCTGCCGATTCGAGGATAATATGCTCATGCGCATCGCCATGATTTCCGTGCACACCTGTCCGCTTGCCACGTTGGGCGGCAAGGAAAGCGGCGGCATGAACGTGTATGTGCGCGACCTGACGCGCGATCTGGGCCGGGCAGGAATCGGCGTGGACGTTTTCACGCGCTCACAGGATGAGCATCAGCCGCACATCAAGCACGACCTAGGCAACGGCAACCGCGTCTTTCACATCCCGGCCGGGCCGGAGCGGCCGATGCCGAAGATCGAGCTTTTCCAATGCCTGCCGGAATTCGTTGGCGGAGCACGGCTGGCGGCCGCGTTGCTGGAAGAGCACTACGATCTGATCCACTCGCATTATTGGCTTTCGGGCGTGGTGGCGCACGAGTTGCGTAATTGGTGGGGCGTGCCGATGGTGCATATGGCGCACACGCTGGGCGCGGTCAAAAACCGGGTGGCGCAGCGTGCGAAAGAGTACGAACCCGAACTGCGTCTAGAGAATGAAGCCATGCTGCCGGCCTGGGCCGATGCGCTGGTGGTCTCCACCGAATCGGAGCGAGCCGAGGTGGAGAGCCTCTCGGCCGGAGCGAACGGGCGCGTCGCCGTCATCCCGCCCGGAGTAGACCTTTCCGTCTTCCACCCCTACCCGCAAGCGCAGGCGCGGCGCGAACTTGAGATTTCGACCGGGGACAAAATGGTGCTTTTTGTCGGGCGCATCGAGCCGTTGAAAGGTGTCGATACCCTCTTGCGCGCCCTGCAGCTGATGCAGCAATCGGGCGAAATGCCGCCCAATCTCTGCCTCTCGATCGTCGGGGGAGACCCCTCAAAGCCGCGCGAGACGCGCCACGCTGAACTGGAAAAACTGATGGCGCTGCGCGATGAGTTCGGCCTGAATGATGTGGTCACTTTTCTGGGCCGGCGCGCGCAGGAGACATTGCATTGCTATTACGCTTCCGCGGACGTCGTGGTGATGCCCTCGCACTATGAATCCTTTGGCATGGTGGCGCTGGAAGCGATGGCGTGTGGGACGCCGGTGATAGCCTCTGATGTGGGCGGGTTGGCGCATCTGGTGCGTGACGGCGAGACCGGATTCTTGGTGCCGGGCCGCGACCCAGCTGCCATGGCCGAGCGCCTGCGCTGCCTGCTGTCCGACAATGAGTTGCGCGCGCGGCTCGGGCGGCAGGCCGCTGATTACGCGGAAGGCTATGGCTGGGCGGGTATCACCCGCCGGATCATTGAGCTGTACGAGCGTACCCTAGCCGCTGCATGAGCGGCCGGGTTGGTGTCGGTGGCTTCGTCGAGCACTGTGAGGGCCGGGCGTCCGAGTGTCATGGGCGAACGCCCAAGGTTGCCAGCCGTTCTGTCGCACGTTGCAGCAATTCCGGCGTCTTGCAGAATGCGAAGCGCGCGTATTTGCGGCCAATGTAGCGATGCGTCGGGCTGAAGAAAGCCGACGGGGGGATGGAGGCAACGCCAACATCGCGGATGAGATGGCGACAAAAGGCGAAGTCGTCGTCGAAGCCAAGCGGCTCGATGCCGGCCAGGATGAAGTAGCTGCCCTGCGGAATAGAAACGTCGAGGCCGGTGGCCAGGAGCGATTCTATCAGGCTGTCGCGCTTGGCAGCGTACATTTGGGCGTAGTCGGTGAAGTACTTGTCCGGGAGGCGCAGGGCCGCCGCCGCGCCGTGCTGCATGGGCGTGGCCGAGCAGTCGACCACGTACTGGTGCGCCAGCCGGATCGCACGTGTCAGGTCCGGCGGGGCGATGGTCCAGCCAATGCGCCAGCCGGTGAAGCTGAACGTCTTGCTGATGCTGCTTATGGTGACGGTGCGCTCGTGCATTGTCGGCAGCGTCGCCAACCGCACGTGCCGCGCCCCGTCGTAGACGAGGTGTTCGTACACTTCGTCGGTAATGGCGATGGCGTTCCACTTGCGGCACAGTGCGCTGATAGTCTCCAGTTCCGCGCGCGTGAAGACTCTGCCGGTCGGGTTGTGCGGCGTGTTGACGATGATGGCCCGCGTTCGCTCGCCGAACGCGTCGGCTAGCTCCTCTAGGTCGAGGTGCCAGTCCGGGGGATGGAGCGGCACAAATCGCGGCACGCCGTCGGCCATGAGCACGTCCGGTACGAACACCTCGTAATATGGCTCGACGATGATTACCTCGTCGCCGGGGTTGATAAGGCTGGCGCACACGGAATAGAGAGCCTCGACGGCCCCGTTGGTGACCGTGACTTCTGTGTCGGGGTTGACGCGCTGCCCGTAGAAGCGGCACGCGTGCTCGGCCACGGCCTCGCGCAAAACGCGCTCGCCCTGCGTGTCGGCGTACTGGTTATGACCTGCGTGCAGGGCCTCCGCCACGGCCGCAACGGCCTCCGGTGGGCCATCGGTGTCCGGGACGCCGGTGCTTAAGTCAAGTGGGTTGTTTTCGGCCACGAGTTGCGCGATATCGGCAAAGACCGTCGTGCCAAAGTTCGCCACGCGTGATGCAGGTTTGAAGGTCATTGGTGGTGCTGCCCGATGACAAAACCGGATTCGGCCGCCGTACGGACGAGGTTTGAGCAGGGCCGGTAGGTGAGATGCCGACAGTGTGGAGTGTGCAACATGAGCAGGTGGGTCACGGCGCGCTGAACTGCAGCCGCCCGACGCGAATGCCGTGGCCGTACCCGGCGTAATCGGTGGAGTCGTGATACATCAGAAACGTTCCGTCCGGCATGCGCAGCACGTCGGGGCCGGCCGGGTCGCGCACGTTGATGAGCGTGAATTGTTTCCTAAAAGTCAACCCATCTATGGAAGTGCTGTAACCGACCACCGCCACCCCGGTGAAGTCGTAGATGCCCGCGTCCTGCGGCTTGTTCAGCTGGTAAAACAGGGTGACGCAACCGTCATCGCGCAGCAGTGGGAAGACCTCGCGCACCGAGGCGGTCATGTGGGGCGCGCCGGGGCCGATGAGTACGCCCGGTTCCACGCTCCACTCGAACAGGTCGGTGGAAACGGCGCTGCGCAGCCAGTGGTCGGGCGGTCCGCGCTGGCTTGGCTCGTCCCCTTCGGCCCCGTGCTGCGGTGCCGGCCCGAAGTACCCGCGCCAGCGCCCATCCGGCAGCGGGATGATGCTCAGTTTCTGGATTGCGCTCATGTCGGCGGCAGCCTGAGTAATGCGCTCGCCTGGTTCAATGCTGAAGGATGCAAACTCGTCGCTGCTGACAAACGACTGCACCCCGGTCTGAGAGGAGCCGACAAACAGGCGCACGCGGCCATCCGGCAGGCGATAGACGCGCAGCGGGCCGAGGTCAGCGCCCTGGCTGCGCGCCTCGCGCCCGTCGATGCGCATACCCTCGTAAACGAAACTGAGACCGTCTGTGGAAATGGCGCTGCCGATGCCGGCTCCGGCGTTGGTGAAAAACAGGCGCACGCGGCCATCGCTCAGCAATAGCGAGGATGGGTTGGCCATCGGCGCCATCGGGTCGCTGTTGCCGACTTGAAGCGCGGTGAGAACCAATCCTATGTCGGTGAATGTGTAGCGCGCGTCTTCGCAGGTTAGGGTGTCCGGCGCTGCGGTTGGCTCCGATACAGGTGCGGTCGCCATCTCACCCGCACCGGAGGGTGGGCCGCCGCCCGGCGAGAGAACTGCCATACAAGGGCCCATTGCCATCATCTGCTGTTGCGAGGGCATGCCACTGCTGGCGCGCAAATCGTCGTAAACCTCCTGCCCCAGCGCTCGCAACAGGCAGGCCACCAGTTCCGGGTCGTCACTTATGAGGTGGTTAGAGGGTGCCGCTGCCGGCGGTCCTGTCTGCGCCTGCCCGGAAGAGGCTGCGGGGGTAGGCGGAAGCTGCGCTGCCGACGGCATTTCTGTGGGCAGTTCGATGGTGACGGCGGCCGGCGGCAGGGTGAGAGTCGCCGCTAGTTGGGGAGGCGCCGTCGCTGCAGGCGGTACGGTGGGCGCCTCGGTCGGCTGTTGCGCGATGGATGTCTGCGCGGGTGCGGGGGGCTGCTCTGCAGGTTGTGCGTCGGTTCCGCTGCAGGCGGCCAGCAGCAGGGTTGCTGTCAGAGAATAGACGGCTATAAAACGTGCTTGCCGGGTCATGTCGCTTCATCAATGGTTAATCGTAGCATCTGCGTCAGTTGAACATGTGTCTGATTCGCACGACGGTCTCAGCTGGCTTGCACGACATTGGTTTGTGTCCACCGAAACAGCAATCTAATCCGATGGTCTATTGCCTGTGAACGATGTGGCCAGAGATGTTGAGAAGGGAAAGAAGCCGAGTAGGTTTATTAACCATCCGAGACATCGTTAGACCAACACGCGGTTCATCAGTCTCCGGTCGAAAAAGTCGAGAATATTGACGGGGAACTTGTATCTGTTTGCACCCTTACATAATTGACAAAAAGGGTCAATGATATCCTCTTTTTCGAATGCCCGGTGAATGCGACCGTATTTATCACTGTTGAGAATGTCAGCCAACCCTTTTCCGCGCTCCAATTGGCCTACTGCCGTCCTTCCTTCAGCGTCTCGGCAACACATACACACTCGGCCATCTGACAAAATCATTGACCCCGATTTGAACAAGCGACAACCTCCCGGGGTCCTTCTTGTTCGTGATGCAACGTGCGCATCTTCATTTTCGAACAGATCTACGTCGCCCAACCAAGGCACGAATTCATCTATGTTTACCTCCAAATTGGGGGTTATATCTATTCGATTGTCTAGGAGAGGGTTGAAACGGATAACCCCTGCGTTCATCAAGGCCGAAAGGCGGTTAACGAAATCCCGCAACCTGAATATCTGCAGGAAAATCGGCCGATGATCCTCGGCACCAATAAACAGGTATTTGATGGGGTTATTCCGAATGAGTAAAACCGACAAGACAACCTTATGATAATCTGCATGTTGTACGACAAAATCCAATATCGTGCTCAGGTATTTTTCGAAGGCAACGCTGTAGTTCTTTGTCCGATAAGCGGCTGCAGTTATTGTTTGCAGACTGATTCGTAGTTCAAGGACCTTCCCCTTTACCTTGGCCAATCTCGACAGGCTGTATCCGTTTGTCTGCAGGCTGACTTCCAAGCCTAAGGATCGAGCGTTTTCAATGATGTTCTCATACTCAGGATTGGCCAGTGGCTCACCGACGCCAACAACCGCCACGCGGCCGGTCATTCCACTGCGTGCAATCTCTTCAATGGTGGTTAAGAGCGATTCTTTTTCCGCATGAGCCTTCCGTCGGGACATTTTCGGATGCGGACACCATGAACACCCCATCGTGCATGTTGATGTCGGTTCAATCATAATCCTCTCGAAATACATGAAGCCTTTGTTTTTGTGATGTCCTGCGTGTACTTTATCCATGAATTGCGAGTGAGTAACGTGCCTAATCCCTGTGACTGGCCTGATTGTATGCCGTCGTCACTGACCGAACGTGGCCCTAAAAGGCTGGGAAATCCAGTCCCCCCTGATAATCCAACACTGCCGCTTCGAACGCCGCCGGCAACGCCATGGGCCTATCCGCCTGATAATCGTAGGCGACCTGCACTGTCTTCGCGGTCGCAATCAGCCTGCCATCCCCGGCAATAATGCGGTAGGTGAAATCAAAGCTCTTGTTGCCGAAGCGGGTGACAGCCACGCCAACATTAAGGTGCTCACTCAGAAAAGCAGGCGCCTTATAGTCACAGGTGGCCCGGGCCACAATCATGTTCATGTGCTCCAGGTCGGGGCGCGACGTTAGCTCACGGAAATACTTTATGCGCGTGGTCTCTAAATAAGTGAAATATACGGCGTTGTTGACATGACCCATCGAGTCCACGTCGCGGAAGATGACTTCCAGATTCAGGGTAAAAGGGAAATTAGAAGCGTTCAAGTCGAGTCTCGCCTTTGGAGGAAAATAAGGAGGCGCCACTGCGGCTCACGCGGAGTGCGCCGGTTCGAGGGATTGTAACATAGTGAATCAACCTCCCGAGTGCTTGCCCATGGCGTGGCGCTCGATTAGAGTTGTTGCGTTGGGACGATGAGGGCAGTTGACGAACGTGCCGAGGGCTTCATTCTGCGTCTGTGCTCTCTCTCGCGTGACGCATCCCAAATATCTACCTTTTTTCCCCATAAATTGTCTGCAAAGCGAGAATGTCATAATCTGTGTAAAAAGTTGGGGCTTTTCCTGATGTATCTTCGTAAGCCATCAAGGTTTGTCCAGTATGCGCTGTTTCATCACCAAATTCTTCCGTCGAACCAATACAGTCGCCATCATCGTCATCAAACGGGTGTTCAAGTGCCAAAATGTGACCTAACTCGTGCAGAAATTCAAGCGGTCCCCAGTTTGTGGCTTTGTCAAGCGCCAAAACATATTCTTCACCATCTTCAGTTTCGGAACCAAAGCCATATAAGCCCTGGTCAGCATCATCATATGAAATTATTATGAAATCTGCTTCAGACCTTACGTCCTCCTGTACAAGGTCAATAGCGATTTCGTTATTAAGCTTTTGTATCAAAGCATTGAATTGGCTGACATCCTCACGATTAAATGGGATAGCATCCAGTTCTATGTATTCCGTCCCGCTCTCTTCTTCTTTAAGCTCATAGTTCGCTTCTTTTTGTTCAATGTAATAGTAAAGAAAATTTTCATCCCCCATCTCTTCAAGCCATTCTTCAGACCAGTCAGGTTGAATGAGTGACTCAACCCACCTTTCTGAACTTGCATTAAGATCATAGCATTCGTCCGCAAAGCCAAGGGTGGCCGTGGTTGGATTCGCCGCTGGTGGCTGTCTGACCTGCGCGGTCGGCGGCACCTCAGTGGGAAGTTCGATGGCGACAGCGGGTGGCGGCTGCGTGTCCGTCGGTTATGGAAGCGGCGTATCTGCAGCGGTGGGTTCTATGGACGCTGTGGGCGGCGGTTCGGTTACCGGTTGCTGCTGTTCTACCGCGGCGGTTGTCGGTTGCTGTTCCGCACTGGTTTCCGCCGGTCGAGTTTCAGGGCCATCGCACGCGACCAGCAGCGCCGCCAGAACCATGTAAAGTGCCGCAGGCATTATCTGGTTGTGTGTAGATATAATATCCCAGTCTCCGGTCTCCCGTTTGCTCGCGCTTGACGAACACTTCGCGCTTCGGCTCGCTGCCTTGCAGATTTTCGATTATACTTAATTTTCGGCCCAGTCAGCATCAGCGCACGTAGATGAGCGCGGCCTCGGTGAAGGCACTGACCTCATTGTGGCCACACGCTGGGATTGTCACGGTGCGCACGCGCGGCGTGAATCAGGACGGCAAAGTGGTGCTCAACTACAGGCGCACAGTCATGATTTACAAACGCGACCACGCGCTGGACACTAACCATTTTCCGGAAATCCAGGAAGAACAACGCTCGACCTTCGAATAGCCTATCCGCTCGGCGTCGGCTGTGGTTGTGGCTCTCCGCTCTCCCCGCCAAGTGGCGGCAGCGGCTGCTCGCCGGGCGCGGGCTGTGGGGGCTGGCCGGGTTGACCGCCGCCTTCGCCAGGTTTCATCACCTCGGCGATTTTATAATAAAGCGCGTAGCTCCCATCGGGAAGTGGCAGCAGCGATGGGTCGGCGACGATCTTGTCGTCGGCAGCCGGCTTTTCGATGCGCAACCCGCTCTCCGCTTGCCAGGTCTTGCCGCTGTCGCTGGAGAGATAGCTGCCGATGCCGCCGCCAGAGTTGTAATAAAGGCGCACGCGGCCATCGGGAAGCACGGCCAGTTCGGGAACGCCGCCGGGCGAAACCCTGACAGGGGCCGCGCTGTCGAAGCTGTAGCCATCCGCGCTGGGCAGCACGAGGGTATCGGCCTGCTGCGGCAGGGCGAGCAGCCAGCTGCCATCCGGCAGCCGCGCGGCGCTCGGGTCGGTGACGGCCTCGATTGCGACCAGCTGCCGCTCGAGGCTGAAGTTCAACCCGTCCTCAGAAATGGCGCTGAAGATGGGGTGCTCTGGCTCGTTCTGCGGCACCGGCACTGTGAAGAAGCCCTCGTAGAAGAACAGGCGGTAGCGGCCGTCGGGTAGGCGCACCACGTCCGGGTCGACCGCGTCGCCGTTGAATTCGCCGTCGATTCGCACGCAATCAATGGCCTCCCAGGTTCCTGCGGCGGTCTGGCGCGCGGCGAAGATGCCGTGTTTCTCCGGGTCGCCATTGACGTAATAAACCCAGGTTTCACCGTCCGGCCCGATAATCGCGTCGGGGACGGAGGCGTGGTCAATCAAGAGCAGGTTTTCCGGGGTAAAGTTGAAAGCGTCGCTGCTGAAAGCGCGATAGAGCTGGTGGTAATAGAGGCCGCCGGGCATTGGCTCGGTCATCCCGGGCACGCCGAACTCGCTCGCCTCGCATGGTGATGCAAGAACGGGTGCGGGCTGCGTCGAAGTCGGCTGTGCGAGCGGAGCGGTGGCCGGCGCCGGCAGTGTCGGATCGGGCGCGCCGCCCGCGCTGCCCTCGAGGATTGCGCTGGCGATGCGATGTCCGCCAAATGGGTCGGGGCCGTCTGTCAGCGCGTAATACACTCGCCAGCGTCCATCTCCGAGTGAGACCGCGGTGGGATCGAGGGCATTGCGCGGGCTGCGGTCCAGCAGCGGCGCATCCCCGCTGACCCATTTGAGCCCGTCCTCGGAGGTGGCCAGAAATAGCCGCTGCGAATCGCGCACCGGCCCGCCGGGTGGCGAGGTTGAGACCAGCATGTGACCGGGCGCGCCGGGGAGAACGTACGAATCCACAAAACCGCCGGAAAGGCGCACGCCGGCGTCCGTGCTGAATGAGACGCCATCGGCGCTGGTGGCCGAACGGAGTACCTCGAGCCTCTCGCCCGGAAGCATGTCCGTCCACATGACGCGCACGCGCCCGTCGGCGAGCACGAAAGAATCCGGCACGCCCCAGGCGGGGCGGTCGTTTTCCTGAGCGATTCCGGTTTCAGCTTCTATCACCCAGTCCAGCCCGTCGCTGCTGGTTGCGGTGCGGATGCTGCCTTTCCCGGAATCCGGGCCTCCGGGCGGAATCTCGGTGTAATACATGCGCCAGCCGTTCTCGGTGCGCAGCAGTGTCGGGTCGGCGCCCGGCGGAGTGCGCGCCGGTACTTTCTCAAAGGTGACGCCGTCGTCTGATTCCCACACCTCCATACCCATGGCCGTCACGTATAGGCGCACACGGCCCTCAGTGAGGATGATTGCTTCCGGGCTGACGCCCTCCGGGCCGAGCGCATCGTGTTCGGCGGTAAGCGTCCAGACGCTTTTCGGAAGGCTGGTGGGCGTGGCGGCCACTGTCTCCGTTGGCGGCGGCTGAGTGACCGGCTGCGTATCCGTCGACTTTGGGAGGGGTGTGTTCGCAGCGCTGGCGGTGGGCTCTATGGCCGCTGTGAGCGGAGGTTCGGTTGCAGGTTGCTGCTGTTCTACCACGGCGGTTGTCGGTTGCTGCTCCGCACTGGTTTCCGCCGGTTGAGTTTCAGGGCCACCGCACGCGGCCAGCAGCGCGGTCGCAGCCATGCAAAGCACTGTAGGTATCATCTGATTGCGTATAGACATGATATTCAACCTCCGGTTTGCTCGCACTTGACGAACATTTCGCGTTTCGGCTCACCGGTTTCCCGATTTTTGATTATATTTCATTTCGGCTCAGTCAGCATCAGCGCACGTAGATGAGCGTGGCCTCGGTGAAGCCGCTGACTTCCGCCACAATCGCCGCCGCTGCCAGTGCCAGTGCAGTGGTCGGGGAAGGGCGGAAAAGCCTGTCCGCCTCGTCAACCGTCATGGCAGAGATTATAATGGGTGCGGGGCGCATCAGGTTGTGCGGCGCATTCGCCATTTCGTCGTCAGTAATGGCGAATGCGCGAGAAAACGCGCCCTTTGCGGCCAATAGCAGGGGAGTTTCTCGCACATGACATCCGCGAAGATTCGGGCACGCGCGCAGGAGCTGCGCGAAAAGATCCACTCTCACAATCACCGCTATTACGTGCTGCAATCCCCGACCATGTCGGACGGGGAGTTCGACGCTTTACTGCGCGAATTGCGGCGGCTGGAGGAGCAGAACCCCGGGCTGATTACAACGGATTCGCCCACGCAGCGCGTGGGCGGGCAACCCTCCGAGAAGTTCGAGAAAGTGCGTCACCCGGCGGCGATTCTCAGCCTTGGCAACGCCAACGGCGCGCAGGAGATGCGCGCCTGGTACGAGCGCATCGCGCGTCTGGACGAACGCGTCGAGGCGGCTGGTTTCGTCGTCGAGCCGAAGATCGACGGCCTGACAGTTGTGCTGCGATATCGCGATGGCATCTTCGTGCGCGGCGCGACGCGCGGTGACGGTGAGGTGGGCGAGAACATAACCCCTAACCTGCGCACATTGCGCACGCTGCCGCTGCGCATTCCCGCTGATGTGGCCGCTGCGCCAGCCGCCCCGCGCATGCTGGTGGTTCGCGGTGAGGCCTACATGCCCCGGCGCGCTTTTGCGCAGTGGAACGAACGGCCGGCGGAGGCGGGCGAGCGCACTTACGTCAACCCGCGCAACGCTGCTTCCGGCGCGCTGCGCCAGCTTGACCCGCAACTGACCGCCCGCCGGCCGATTGCACTGCTGTGCTATGAGGTGGTGGTGGCCGAGGGCGTGGCTGCCGGCAGCCAGTGGCATGCTCTGGAATACCTGCGCGCGATGGGCTTCCCGGTGGCCGCCATCTCGCGGCGGTTCAGCGGACTGGATGAGGCAATCTCTTATTGCGAGCACTGGGCCGAGCGGCGCGATACGCTCGACTATGAGATTGACGGCATGGTGATAAAGATTGACGAGCTGCAGCTGCGCTCCGCGCTTGGCGTGGTGGGAAAGGACCCGCGCGGCGCGGTTGCCTTCAAATTCCCGGCGCATCAGGTCACCACCACGCTGTGCGAGGTGGGCGTCAACGTCGGCCGCACCGGTGTGCTCACTCCGTATGCCGTGCTGCAGCCGGTGGAGGTGGGCGGAGTGACGGTGAAGCAGGCCACGCTGCACAACTTTGATTTCGTGGCTGAAAAGGACATCCGCGTGGGCGACCGCGTGCTGATAAAGCGCGCTGGTGAGGTCATCCCCTATGTAATCGGCCCGCTGCTGCAGGCGCGCACGGGAAAAGAAACGCGCTTTGAGCCTCCGGCAATCTGCCCGAGCTGCGCGCAAGAGGTGACGCGGCCGGAGGGCGAGGTGGCGCTCTATTGCGTCAACGCGGGCTGCCCGGCGCAGCGCGTGCGCAATCTGGAGCATTTCGTCACGCGCGCCACGCTGGAGATAGAAGGCTTCGGCGAGAGTGTGGCCGCGCAACTCGTCGAGGCCGGGCTGGTGGAGGACGTGGCCGACATCTTCGCGCTCAGCGAGGTACAGCTGCTGGAACTGGAGGGTTTTGCCGAGAAGAAAGCGCGCAGCCTGCTGGCCGCCATCGCGGCGGCAAAGCAGCGCCCGCTCGAGCGGTTGCTCTCCGGGCTCGGAATTCGCGGGGTGGGAGCGGTCGCCGCGCGCGCGCTGGCGCAGCACTTCGGTGCGCTGAATGCGCTGGAGCAGGCGACGCCGGAGCAGCTGCAGCAAATCGAGGGCATCGGGCCGAGTATTACCGCGGCCGTGGTGGAATGGTTCGCGCGGCCGGGCAATCAAGAGCTGCTGCGCAAATTGCGCGCGGCCGGATTCTGGCCCACGCGGCAGCCGGCCGCGGCTGTCGAAGGTGGGGCGCTCTCCGGGCGCACCTTCGCGATCACCGGCACGTTGCCGGGATGGACGCGGCGCCAAGCCGCTGCCTTTATCGCGGAGCACGGCGGCCGGGTGATCTCGAGTGTGAGCACGAAGACCAGCTATCTGCTGCTGGGGGAGAACGCGGGCGCGAAGCTGGCGCAGGCGCGTGCGCTCGGGGTGCCCGAAATTGACGCCGAGGGACTGCGCGCGCTGCTGGACACTTCCGCACCGCGCGATTGACAGAACGCCCGCACTGCCCTAAACTGCTGTAGTTTTTCTGGAGGTATTATTCCCAACATGAGCGACGCGGCCGAAAACGGCATTCAGGCGCGCATCCGCGCGATGGATGAACGCGTGCAGGGCCTGCGCGACAACGACATGTATTTCTACAACAAGCCGGTTTCGGAGCTGAAGGGCAGCGCCGAGGTGGTTATCGACGGGCGCACCATGCTGATGCTGGCCTCCTATGGATACTTGGGACTGCTGGGTCACGCGCGCATCAACGCCGCCGCTGCTGGGGCGCTGCAGAAATATGGCAGCGGCACCCACGGCGTGCGGCTGCTGGCGGGCACGCTGGATTTGCATCTGGAGCTGGAGCGCACTATCGCAGAATTCAAGCACTCCGAAGACGCAGTCACCTTTTCCAGCGGCTACGTCACCAATCTGGCTGCCATCTCCTCGATGGTCGGCCGCCACGATGTGGTCTTCTGCGACAAATACGACCACGCCAGCATTGTGGATGGCTGCTTGCTTTCCGGCGCGGAGATGAAGCGCTTTCGCCACAACGACATGGAGCATCTGGAGACGCTCTTGCGCCGCTACGCCGACCGGAGTACGAAACTGGTGGTTGTGGATGCGGTCTTCAGCATGGATGGTGACATCATTGATCTGCCCCGTACCGCCGAGCTTTGCCAGAAATACGGCGCGCAGCTGATGATGGACGAAGCGCACTCGGTGGGCGTGCTCGGCGAGAGCGGCCACGGGGTGGAAGAGCATTTCGGCATGCAGGATTGCGTGGACGTGAAGATGGGCACGCTGAGCAAGACCATCCCCAGCGTGGGCGGCTACATCGCCGGCAGCCGCGGGTTGATCAACCTGATGAAGCACGCCGCGCGCGGCTTCATCTTTTCCGCTGCCATTCCTCCTGCGCAGGCGGCGGCGGCAAAAGTGGCCTTCGAGGTGATTCTGGATGAGCCGGCGCGCGTCGGGCGCGTGCAGCGCAATGCGGCGCAGTTCATGGACGGCCTGAAGCGCGCCGGTTTCGACACCATGCAGAGCGAGACCGCAATAGTGCCGGTGCTGTGCGGCAGCGATGAAAAGGCATATGAACTGGTGCGCCTATGCCAGCGCGAGGATATCTTCGTGCTGCCTGTTGTTTCGCCGGCCGTGCCGGAGGGCATGGCACGCCTGCGCGCCACGGTGACCGCCGGACATAGCGCCGCGCAGATCGAGCGCGCGCTGGACGTGCTGCAAAAAGCGGGCAAACAGGTCGGGCTGATTTAGCTCCGCGCGGCCTCTGCCGCGCCCGGGCCATCACCCGCGCAGACCGGCCGCCTCGGCCCAATCGAGAAATTCCGGCAGGCGCGGGTGCTCGGAGTACACGCCGCGGTGGCGCGGCGGCAGCAGCGCCGCCAGGCGCAGCATTATCTCTTCGGTGCGCGCGTGCAGCTGCGCCGAGCGCTGTCCCGGCGTGAGCGGCGACAGGGTGAACGGCGGCCCGATTTTCAGCGTCAGGCGCGGCCGCCGCAGCCGGCGTAACTCCGCGAAGGCGCGGTCGGTGTTAATCACCACTGTCGGCACGATGGGCACCTTGGCGTTCGTCGCCAGAAAAGCGATGCCCGCTTTTGCGGGCTGCAGGCTTCCATTGCGGCTGCGCGTGCCCTCGGGTGCGACGCCGAGCATCTTCCCGGCGCGCAATGCCCGCAACGCCGCCTGCAGCGCGGCGCGGTCCGCCTCTCCCCGGCGCACCCAGATCACCCCGGCGCGATTGAGAAGCCAGCGGTAAAAGAGACTGCGGCGATATTTGGTGGCCACGAAGGCGGCCATGTGCGGGTGTTTCACCAGAGTGAAAATCATCGGCGCATCCACAAGACTCATGTGGTTGATGACCAGCAGGCAGCCGCCCGAGGCGGGAAGGTTCTCTGCGCCCAACAACTCGCGCCGCGAGAGTAGCCGGTACACGATTTCGAAAGTGCCGCGCAACAGCGCCACCATGCTCATGGCGATTCGGCGCGGGCGCGCGCGCTCACCGCGAAGCGGCTGATTTCCTTCGCCGGAACGGTGAAAGTCGCCACTAGCTCGGCGCTTACCCCCGCTGGCAAACCCTTATCCAGTTCGACAATGCGGAAGGCGCGCAGTTCGTTCTCCGCATTGTACCCTCTGATGAGCACCGTGATGGCGTCGGCGTGCTGCGGGGATTCATTCACGATTTCTACGTTGACCGTGTAATGGCCGGAAGCGGAAACCTCGCCGGCGGTCGTGCCCACGGTGAGCGTGAGAAATCGTTCCGCCAGCGCGCTGCCGTCCTGAGCCGCTACCACCCGCGCAGCCGCGCCCCACACCGCGCCCAGGTCCGTGAAGCGCGCAGCCAGCGGCGCACTCTCGCCCGGCAGCACGATTTCAACCGGCGCGAAGGTGACCTGGCTTGGCCCCAGTTCACCATCGGGCAGCACTACGGTTACCTGCGCCGCAAGGTTGATTACCGCCTGCCCGCTGTCGTTGCGCGCCTCGCCGAGGCAAAGCTGCCCGCCTGCCGGCGTGGGATAGCAGCGGAAAGCGGTCAGGTTGAGCGGCAGCGGGGTCGGCGAGGGCAGGTAACCGGTGGTCTCGTCAGCCCCCGCGAACGGAATTATCAAATCATGGCCGACCTGCAGCGCCAGTGGGTCGATGCCGGCGTTCACCAGTTGCAGCACTTCCACCGTCACCCCGTGCTCGGCAGCGATGGCTATCAAAGTGTCGCCCGAGCTGATTTTGTACGTGTGCGGGGTAGCGGTTGGCCCAATCGGCGCGGGCGTCGGCGCGACGAATGAGGGCGTGAGCAGCGACGTGGCCGCCGTGGTGGGCGCCAGGCCACGTAGCACAGCCGTTGGCTGGGGGGTGTGAGTGGCGGTTGGTGGTGACGCGGACGCGCAAGCGCAAGCGCTCAACGCGGCGCACAATGCTGTCACTGCGCGGAGTGCGCGCAATCTCTCCCGGCTAACTGTGCTCACGCGCACATTATAATCAGGATTGTTGCGCCGGGCGACCTGACGTAAAACAGATGCGCACCCACAGAAGGAAACAGGCACATGACCTACCCTCACCATCCCATAAAAGTCCTCTTCGCGCGCACTCGCACGCAAACAATCCGCCAACATTTCTGGTGTATAATGCGCGAATAGTTGTCGAGGCCGACCATGCCGGTTTACGCTTATCGTTGCGAAAGTTGTGGGGTGCAGTTTGAGCGCATGCAGCGCTTCAGTGATAACCCTGTTTCCGTGTGCCCGGAATGTGAACAGCAGGCGGTGCGGCGTGTGATTCAGCCGGCCGGCATCATATTCAAAGGCTCCGGCTGGTACGTGAAAGACAGCAAGACCTCCAATTCTGCCGGAAAACCGGGCCAGAAGGAAAGCGCGGGCGAAAAGGAAAGCAAGGCAGAAAAGGCTAGTACGAGTGAGGCCAGCACCGGGAAAAGCAGCGCGAGCGAATCGAAGGACTCCACCACCACGGATTCCAGCAGCAGCGCAAGCAAGGACGACTGAGCGCGGCCTGCGTACCTGAGCGCCGCGAGCGCCCCTTTTGAGGGCGCTCTTTTTCTTTAATCAGGAATCCCGCTGTGCTGGCCGCCATGCCCGCCGGGATAGCCGCTATAATGATGCGTTGCGTTGTACGAAGCATGTGGAGGTGGCTGTGCCGGTAACAGTTGTGGTGGGCGCGCAATACGGGGACGAGGGCAAAGGGCGCATCGTCGATTTTCTCGCCGGCGATGCCGACATGGTGATTCGCTTCCAGGGTGGCGACAATGCTGGTCACACCGTGGTGAATCATCATGGTGAGTTTCGGTTGCATCTGGTTCCCTCAGGAATATTCCATGCGCGCGCCACATGCCTGATTGGTACTGGCGCGGTGGTAAACCCGGCCGCGTTACTACGCGAGCTGGCCGAACTGGAAGCGGCCGGCATCGACACAAGCCGCCTGCTGCTTGCGGACCGTGCCCAGATGCTGCTGCCGCATCATCGCGTGTTGGACGGCATGGAAGAGGAGGGGCGCGGAGAGCACCACATCGGCACTACCAGCCGGGGCATCGGGCCGGCGTACCGTCAGAAGGCAGCGCGCTCCGGGGTGCGCATCGGCGACCTGCAACACCCGCAATACCTGCGCGAGCGCTTGAAACTGCAATTGCCGAGCGTTAACCGTGCGCTCGCCTATTTCGGGGCGCCGCCGATCGAGTTGGAACCATTGCTGGTGCAATGCCGTGTGTGGGCCGAGAAACTGTCCGCGCGCATCGTGGACCCGATACCGCTGCTGCGGCAGGCGCTGCAAGATGGCAAGCACATTCTGCTTGAGGGGCAGCTGGGCGCGATGAAAGATTTGGACTGGGGCACTTATCCGTTCGTCACCTCTTCTAACCCCACTGCGGGGTTCGCTGCCGTCGGTGCCGGCCTGCCGCCACAGAAAATTGGAGAGGTTCTGGGCGTCGCCAAGGCTTATCAAACTGCGGTAGGGGCCGGCCCGTTTCCGGCTGAATTGAATGACCAAACCGGCGATAGATTGCGTGATATCGGACGTGAATACGGCGCAACCACCGGACGTCCGCGCCGCACAGGCTGGTATGATGCCGTGGCTGTTCGCCACGCGGCCTGGCTGAACGGCATGACCGCGCTCGCGGTGACCAAACTTGATGTACTCGATGCCTTTGCGGAAATCAAATTGTGCAATGCCTACCGCCTGCCGGATGGGACGCGCATTGACCATGTCCCCGACACGCCCGTGCTGGAAGAAGTGGAGCCGGTGCTGGAGAGCTGGCCGGGCTGGCAGCAGGCCACCACCGGCGCACGCACTTGGCACGAGCTTCCGTCGGCTGCGCGGTGCTTCCTCGAGCGGCTGCAGGAGCTCGCGGGCGTCCCAATCCGCTACGTCTCGGTTGGCGCGGAGCGCGAGGCCATGTTCAGCGTATGACCTTTTCGCACGACACTTTCATTTCACCGCTGACATGGCGCTACGGCGGCGCGGAAATGCGCCGTCTGTGGAGCGAGACGCACAAGCGGCAGTTGCTCCGGAGAGTGTGGGTGGCGCTGGCGCAGGCCCAGTACGAGGCCGGGCTGGTGACCGCTGCGCAGCTGGAAGACCTGCGCGCGCACATGGACGAGGTGGATATTGAACGCGCTGCCGCCATCGAGAGCGAAATCAAGCACGACCTGATGGCTGAGTTGCGCGCTTTCGCCGAGCAATGCCCGCGTGGCGGCGCGGTGTTGCACATGGGCGCCACTTCGATGGACATCCTCGATAACGCGGACGCGCTCCGTATTCGCTCCGGCCTTGAGCTTCTCCGCACCGAGATGTGCGACTTGCGCGAGCATCTAGCTGACCTGATTGAGCGCTGGGCAGACACCCCGGCAATGGGCTTCACCCATCTGCAGCCGGCCGAACCCACCACCGTGGGCTATCGGCTTGCGCAGCACGGCCAGGATTTACTCAGCGATGATGCCGAGATTTCGCGCGTCTCGGCGGGCGTGCGCGGCAAGGGGTTAAAAGGCGCGGTGGGCACTTCGGCCTCCTTCGTGGTGTTGCTGGCGGGAACGGACACCGGCGCAGCCGAAATGGAAACGCGCGCCATGGAACTGCTGGGCTTGGAGGCCTTTCCGGCGGCCACGCAGATCTATCCGCGCAAGCAGGATTGGCATGTGCTTAACGCGCTGGCCGGGCTGGGCGGCACGCTCTACCGCTTTGCCTTCGACCTGCGCCTGCTGCAATCGCCCGTCATCGGAGAATGGTCGGAGCCGTTCGGCGAAAAGCAGGTCGGTTCCTCCGCGATGCCGTTCAAGCGTAACCCGATTGGCGCCGAGAAAATAGATAGTCTGGCGCGCTATCTCGCATCGCTGCCGCGGGTGGCGTGGGACAACGCCGCGCACTCGCTGCTGGAGCGCACGCTAGATGATTCCGCCAACCGGCGATTGCTGCTGCCGCAGGCTTTTCTGATTGCGGATGAACTGTTGCGCGCGGCAAAACGATTGGTGGACGGGCTGCAGGTGGATGAGACTGCCACGGCTGCAAACATGCAGACCTTTGGTGTTTTCGCCGCCACTGAGCCGCTGCTGATGGCGCTGTGCAAAGCCGGCGCCGACCGGCAGCACATGCACGCGCGCATACGAGACCACGCCATGCAGGCGTGGCAGGCTGTGCGCGCCGGCGGCCCGAACCCGCTCGCGCAGGCGCTCTGTGCTGATGCGCAGCTGTTGCGGTATCTGCCGGCGGATGAAATCGCGGCGCAGCTCTGGAGCGACGGACACGTCGGTCTGGCGCCAGAACGCGCGCGCGCCATAGCGCAAGCGCTGCGCGAGAATTGAACGGGTGCGCCTCGCGCGGGTGAGGGCGAATGAGCACTGTTCTTCTGGAAACTATCATTGACGCGATGCACACCGCTGACTGGGTTTCTGTGCGCTCTATTTACAGCGAGGGCGTCACCACCGGCCAGGCTACATTCGAAACTGAGGCAGGCGATTGGGCAAGCTGGAATGACGCCCATATGCCCGCTCCCCGGCTGGTGGCGCGGGATACTGAGCGCGTGCTGGGCTGGGCCGCGCTCAGCCCGGTCTCAGGTCGCTGCGTCTATGGCGGGGTGGCTGACGTAAGCGTGTATGTCGCCGTAAGTTCGAGGGGAAAAGGCATTGGTGCAAAGTTGCTGCGCGGGCTGATTGCAGCTTCTGAGCGCGAAGGAATTTGGACGCTGCAGGCTGGCATCTTCCCAGAGAATGTGGCCAGCGTGGCATTGCATCGGGCGTGCGGTTTCCGCGAGGTCGGCCGTCGGGAACGTCTGGGTCAGTTGCACGGGGTCTGGCGCGATGTGCTCATTTTCGAGCGGCGCAGCCGGTCGGTGGGGCAATGAAATCGTAATTCGGAGGGCTTGATGGACAGCACTATTACAACACTCAATGCGCGCGAGATTCTGGATTCGCGCGGGAACCCGACCGTGGAGGTTGAAGCCACGCTGGCGGATGGGTCCCGCGGCCGCGCTGCCGTCCCCTCGGGCGCTTCTACGGGGGAACACGAGGCGCTGGAATTGCGCGATGGCAAAGCGGCGCGCTATTCTGGCAAGGGGGTGTTGCAGGCGGTGCGCAACGTCAAGATCGAAATCGCCGACTCGCTTCGCGGGTACGACGCCACTCAGCAGGGCGAAATTGACCGCGCGTTAATTGAGCTTGACGGCACGGCCGGGAAATCGCGGTTGGGCGCCAATGCTATTCTCGGCGTCAGCCTGGCGGTGGCAAAAGCGGCGGCGCAATCACAGGGACAGCCGCTCTTCCACTATATGGGCGGCAGCGCGGGTACGGTGCTGCCGACGCCGATGGCCAATATTCTCAACGGCGGTGCGCACACCGGCTGGCAATCCACAGATATTCAGGAATTCATGGTCATGCCGCTTGGCGCAGGGACGTACTCCGAGGCCTTGCGCTGGATAGCGGAAATCTACCACGCACTGAAAACTGTGTTGCGCGAGCAGGACCATATCACTCTAGTGGGAGACGAGGGTGGTTATGCACCGGCGCTGCGCACCAACAGGGAGGCGGTGGAGATAATCCTGACCGCCGTTGAACGCGCCAGTTACCGTCCGGGCGAGCAAGTCGGCATCGCCATTGACGCCGCCGCCAGCGAGTTCTTTGATGCCGAGTCGGGGAAATACGATTTGCGCATTGAAGGCCGCCAATTGGATTCAGCGGAAATGGTGGCCTTTTGGGTTGAATGGGTGCGGCAGTACCCCATTGTTTCTATTGAGGATGGCCTCGACGAAAACGACTGGGACGGCTGGGAGGAGTTGACCGCGGCGCTGGGAGAAAAACTGCAGCTGGTGGGCGACGATCTGCTGGTGACAAACCCGAAGCGGGTGCGACGGGCGATAGACACCTGCGCCGCGAATTCGCTGCTGGTGAAACTGAACCAGATTGGCACGCTCACCGAGACCGTCTCGGCGGTGGAGTTGTGCCATAGCGCGGGCTGGACGGCCGTGGCCTCGCACCGTTCGGGCGAGACCGAAGACACCACCATTGCCGACCTCGCTGTGGCGCTCAATATGGGCCAGATAAAGACGGGTGCGCCGGCGCGCTCAGACCGGGTGGCCAAATACAATCAGTTGATGCGCATCGAGGAGCAATTGGGCGAGGCGGGCAGCTACGCCGGGTGGGGCGCTCTGACAAGCGTTGCTTAAGGCGTTCTCGTCACCGGGTGGGGCTTCCGTCCAGCGCGGCGCGGCTCTCTCGGCCCGGGGCAGGCGTGGCGCAGAATGCGCACACGTTCCAGGTCAAGTCCAGCATTTTCTCGCAGTTGGGGCAAGGTTTCTTCAGGATGGTCTGGCAGTACGGGCAGACTTGCCAGTTGCCGCGGGCAGGGCGATTGCAACCCGGGCAGAAGGGGCGCTCCTCGATTTCCTGTAGCAGCGCTTCTGCTTCCAATGAGCGCTCGTATGTATCGGCAAGCGTCTCTCTGGGGCGCAGAATCAGATAGATGATGAAACCGGCGATCGGCAACATGGCGGCCACCATGGGGGCCAGCAACTGCGCGAACAGGTCTCTCGAGCGAGCGCGCATGTCGCGGTAGGTCCACACGACCAGGGCCAGCCAGAGTGCGCCCGCAAAAGCGCCCAGCAATGCGACGCTCCAGCGCACATACGTGGTCAGTGAGTTGAAATCGAATTCGGGTGACATGGAATATGGAATGCCGAAATGGAAAAGGTGCGGGGATTATAGCATCAGCGCCGCGCCCGTCAAATCTCCGCACGCACTTGACCGTTTTCGTTAACGAAATTAAACTGCGCTCGCATGAATGCCGCCACCAACCGCCGAACTGAGAATAGCGCCCGCCATCTGGTAATCGAGCGCAGGCAATACGTGTCGTTGCGCGAGCGCGGGATGGGCTTTGATGCGGCTTGAACCGCGCTGGTGGCTGCAATGGTGAAGCGTGGCTGAATACCAGATCATCCTATTGCCGAAGCGCGACTACTACACTTGGGTGGCTGCCGCGCGAGACTATGTGCTGCGCTACCACGCCAACCTGACTTCCGATGCGGACGTGGCCGGCCAGCACATGTACCCCCATCAAGTAATCACTATCGCGGATTCGCCCCGGGCATACGGGCGCGACATCGCGGCCTGGTACCGGCAGAAATACCCGGAAGCCCGGCTCGACCTCGTCAAGGCCGCCACTCCGCCGGACTTCCAGAACATGCTCGCCACCCGCCTGAGCAGTGGCGACCGCTTTGGCGGCGCCGGAAAGAGTTTTCAACTGCTCTGGCCAACCGACTATCTAAAGGTAACGCAGTCCTTTGGCGTCAATCAGGCACTCTATCGCCGCTGGGGCCTGCCCGGCCACGAGGGGTTGGACATCCGCGCCCCACTGCGTTCAGGTGTTTATGCCTGCGCTGCAGGCACGGTCTACCGCGTGCACGATGGCGACGGCGACCATCCCTACGGCGTGCACGTGCGCCTGCGTCATCAGGACGGCTATCGCACCATATACGCGCATCTCTATCGCCCACTCGTCGCGGTGGGGCAGCGCGTCGAGGCTGGAGAGCAGATTGGGCTGGCCAATTCCAGCGGAAACTCTACCGGCTCGCATCTTCACTTGACTCTTAAGAAGGAAGGCGCGTCCGCTGCTGGCCTGACCGCCTTTCCATATGATGTGGTCGACCCGACCCCGTTTCTGCAATTCCCGGAAGATGAGACCCAGCTGCCGGGCCGCGCCATCACGGTGGACTGGGAACACGAGCGCTGCCTTGTGGGCGTGCACGGGCGCGCTGACGGGCCGCTGCTGGAGCCGGACTTTCCGGTGATTCGAGACACACACATGGAAGCCGTGAAGTTGCTTTCCAACGCGCCCCCGGAGAACATCGATCGGTTGCGCGCGATAAATGAAAACATATTTCTGCTGGTGCGATTGTTCGCCGGTTTCCGCGACCGCACCGTGAGTTCGGCGGATTTTGTCTCATGGGTGGAGGCCGACGTGGAGCGGCTTTATCGGGTCGGGGTGCGCCATTATGAAGTACACAATGAGCCTAATCTGCAGATTGAGGGCTGGCAGCATTCGTGGCAAGATGGCGCTCAGTTCGCGGACTGGTTTCTGGAAGTGGTTGAGCGCATGAAAGGCCGCTTTCCGGAGGCGCTTTTCGGGTATCCGGGCCTTTCGCCGGGCGCCGATATTAGCGGTCAACGCATGGATTCGTGGGCGTTTCTGCAGCAGTCTGAGCAGGCAGCGCTATCGGCAGATTGGATGGGCTGCCATTGTTACTGGATCAGCGATGCGGACATGCTGCGCCCCGGAGGCGGCCAGGTCTACGCGGAATACCGCCGCCGCTACCCGGAGAAATTGCTTTTCATCACCGAGTTTTCCAACCCATCGAGCGAGACGTCGCCGAGGGCAAAGGGACAGCAATATGTGGAATATTATCGTCGCCTGCGAGAGGTAACTGGGGTGGGAGCGGCGTTCTCGTTTGTGATTTCCGCTTCTGCCAATTTCCCGCACGAGATCTGGCGCAGCGAGGATGGGCGCGCCTCAGAAATAGCAACTCTGGTGGGGCGGCGCGCTTTCTAAGGCGCGGCTCTGATTATTCCTTGTTGACGACGAACAATTCGAACATGGGTATGCCGCTGCGCTTGCGCACGACGCCGATTTTCTGTAGCGCGTAACCGCCGTTAGCGGCGATTTCGGTGAACTCGGTGCGCCGCTGGAAAATCGTCTCCTCCGGCGTGTGGAGCACGAACACGGTCCCCGGCTGCTGGAAAAAGGGTTGCAACCGGGCCCCAAAACCGGCATCCGCCGTGTGCCCGTAGCCGAACACCTCCCCGGGCATGATGCGCTCGGCGGTGAGATAGCGCACTTGCGGGGCAATGCCCCAATCGAGGGCGACCGTGTGGGTGGGATGCAGGCTTTGCAGCCGCTCGGCTAGCGCGTAAATCGCGGCGCTGTGCGGGCCTTCGCCGCCGCCTTTTGCCAGCGCCCGGTGCATATGCATGTCAGCGGTCACGTCGCCGCTCACCAGCGCAGTCAATCCCAGCACGATGGCGATGAGCGCGGCGCTGTGCTGCCGCGTTAGATGGGCGGCCGCCGCCGTGCCGACCGCGACCACAGTCGTCCACAACGGTGTGAAGAGCGCCAGATGATGCGGGAAGAGCCCGGCCGGAGTGGGCGTTAACGGCACCAGCAGCATGCCTGTGGCCGGCAGTAGCACCAGGGCCAGCCCGCGCTGAGCGTGCGCAGCCCGGCGCGTCGCTTGCGCCACAATAGCGAGCGCGGCGAGGCCAAAAGCCCAAAGCCAGAGCGGGTTGCCCGGCGAACTTCCCAGGTACCAAAAGTGGTTCTGCGCGGTCAGTATGGCAGCGAAGTGGTCCAGCCGCCCCCAGAGCTGACCCCAGCCGGCTGCGCCGGTGGAAAACATTTCTCCGGCGAGCGTGAGCGCGACGCCTCGACTGAGCGCATGAAATGCTAGCAGCGGCGTGACGCCAACGGCAAACCCCCCGGCGGCCGCCAGAGTGGATGCAAGGGTGGGGCGGCGGGGCCAGGCGGGGGCTCGGGCGCGTATCAGATGGGTCAGATTCAGCAGCAGCGCAGCGCCCGCCATTCCGCCAAGAATCCAGACGAACACGATTTTCGAATAAACGCCGGCCCCGGCCAGTAGGCCTGCGGCCAGCGCCGTGCGCGCGTTGCCGTGTTTACACCATCGCGCTGCAGCCCATAGCAACGCCATGGCGAGTGCCAGAGTCACTGAGGCGACCAGCGTGCCCTGTCGGCTCCAGAAGATGAACGAGGGATGCACAGCCAACAGAATGGTCGAGAGAAGCGCCACGGGGTTGCCCCAACCGGAACGGGTGAAGCCGAAGGTGAGCAGCAAGGTGATCGCGCCGATCAGCAGCGCGGGCAGGCGCACGCTGAAGGTGCTGGGCCCGAACGCTGCTATGAAAGGCACGCTGATGTAAACGTGCAGTGCGCCGATGTAATCTTGCACCATGAGCGGAAAGTGGCGCGGGCCAATGCCGACGTTCCGAAACGCGGATACCGGCGCGCCACTGGCAATTTGCAGCGCGGGCAGGCCGGCTTCTTGCGCCTCGTCGTTGTGCAGACCGGGTAAATCAAGCTGCTGCCCCGCCAGAGAGAAATATGCGCCCATAATCAGAGCGAGCGCGAAAACAGTTTTCTTCATTGGGATTGGGCGAGCGCGAGCGGGATAGGTTTTGGGTCGGTCACCGCGTGTGCCGGTGGGGCGGGTTTAATCACTCCACTGCCTGCAGCTCCACCTCGGTGAGGTAACTCTCGAAGTTGTGCCCGGAAGCGTAGAACGAGATTGCATTGATGATGGCGGGCGGGCTGCCGGCGTCGTCGAACAGGTTCATTAGATTGGGCGAATCATAAAGATACCAGCGGCCAAGAGGAATCTCTAGATGATTGCCGGTCGGGGGCCCACAGGTGACGCAGCGCGTCGGAATGGAGCCGCTGTCGCTACCGAGATAAAAGAAGCCCTTCAGCCATTCGTGCCCGTTTCCGGCCGCGTCTTGATACTCCAGCCGTACCATCAGCGGGCACTCTGAACCGAGCGACCCGCAGTTGCGCAGGTTCTGGAAAGCCAGCCAGGTGGCCAAGTGCAGCCGCAATTCCTGATAATCGCGCACGTCCAGACCGAGCTCCTGGCGGACGCCCACCTCCGCCCAGTTCATTCCACGGCGGTTGAAATGGAGCGCGGCGCGGCCCTGCTGCACTTTGACCTCCACCGCGCCCGCTGATTCATCCGCATCCTGACGGTTCTGGAAAGTCGTCCACCCGTCGGTCAGCGGCGCGAAAAAACTTCCGTTTTCGACAAGGTTGCGTTCTCCGCGCAAAACGCCGGCGGGTGCGCTGCCTGTGCTGACGGTGGTGCGTTCGTCGCGCGTCAGCAGAGTGCTTTTTCCCTGCGCTGATACGGTCGCTACGCCGGTGCGCACGGAAACCAGCGACTCATTCGCGCGCACTTCTACCGAGTAGCTTCCCGGCCGCTCAAGTGTTATCTCGGCCTGCGGCGTGTGCACTGTCATGGCCACCGGCCGATCCACACCCAGCGCCACCGAAGCCCGCAAACGACCGCGCGATAGCATCACGGCAATGCGGTGCGGCCTTTCGCTGAACTGAAAGCGTGGGGTATTCAGCTCCAGCAATGTGGCCTCAGTGTCGCCATAAAGCTGCAAGGTGCCGAGTATGCTGTGGTTGTTTGGCGAGGCGAATGATAGGGCGGCACGCGATGCGTTTTCGGTTTCGAAGTGTGCGCCGGGAGACAGATTCTCCATTGCGCTAAACAGGGCTTCGGGCACGCCGACGCTGGGCCGAGTGACGTACACGCTGCCGGCGGCAAGCGCGATGTTGGCGTGCTGCTTGCGTGTACTGTTGACCAGCAGTGCGCGCGCGCCGAAAGGCAGCGCCACGGCCAACGTGAGGAACAGTGCAAATGCAACTATTAGCACTGTCCAAGCTAGGCGCTGGGGGTTAATTTGCATGGAGGACGAAGGTTTTCCGGTGACTCGGTGGCAATGGCAGCGGCCCCGGGTCCGGCCGGAGGTGGCCGTTACGCTCTCAGGCCGCGTGCGCGCACCGCTGATGTTGCGGGCGGATTATACCAGAATCCCTGTCACGTGCGGTCAACCCCGGCTACGGGCGCGCTCAACCCTGCAAGAGAGCGATGAGCGGTGTCAGCGTGAACGGGCTAATGAGGGTGGTGAAGACCACCGCCTCGGTCACCAGCATCGGCTCGAGGTCGTACTCCAGTGCCAGCACGGTGACGATTACCGCGCTGGGCATGGCTGCCTCGATGATGCCCGCCCGCCGGGCAGGGCCGGTCAAATGGTAAAGGCTGGCGAGCCCAAACGCAACCACCGGCATTACCAGCATCCGCAACGCCGCTGCCAACCCCACCCAGCGCCACTGCAGCGAGCGGGGAGCCTGAGCAATTTGCATGCCGAGGATGAGCAGCATCACCGGGATGGCAGCCCCTCCGAGTAAATCCGCCGGCCTTTGCACCCACTCCGGGGCATCCCATCCTTGCCAGCGCATCATGCCGGCCAGCGCGAGCGCGTACAGAGCCGGTACTTTCAGCACAGACTTAAGTGCGCTCCCGGCGCCGACTCTTCCGCTTGAAGCCACGAATACCCCCAGGCTGTACACGCCGAGGGTGCTGACTACGTAGTACACCACGGCGCGCGCCGCCGCGCCCTCGCCAAACGCGAAAAGATTAAGCGACAGCCCGTAGTTTCCGCCGTTGACGAACATGCACGTGAGCATAAGGGCCGCCACCATACTGCGCCGCAGCCGCAGCATGCGTCCGACGACCCACGCCAGTGCGCCGGCCACCAGAACGGTCGTGGCCGTAAAGCCCGCCAGCCGCCAGAACTCAGAGGCGGGCAGCGCGTTGGCGCTCAGGCTGGAGAAGACCAGACAGGGGCTGAGAATGTAGAAGGCGATGCGCGCGAGCGACCGGATTTCGGGGCGGAAAACGCGCCAGAACATCGCGCCAAGGCCGGCGGCCAGAAAAATCGGCAGAATGTGGTCGCGCAGAATCTGGAAGAGAAGCTGCATTTACTGCAAGAGTACCACCGGGTCCATGATGTCCTGAATGACCAGCATGGCCATCAAACCTAGCAGCATTGCCATGCCCACAAAGTGCACCAGGCCCTCTTTTTCCGGCGCAATGCGTTTTCCGCGCACCTTTTCCAGAAGCACGAAGAGAATGCGTCCGCCGTCCAGAGCGGGCAGCGGGAGCAGGTTGGTCACGGCCAGCGCTAGGCTGACGAATGCTAGCAGCTGTAGCACCGGGAACAATGCCCCAAGCTGCACGGCAACATCCACCGCCTGATCGTTGATGGCTTTAAGTCCGACCGGGCTGACCAGCCGCACCTCGCTGGGTTGAATCTGTCGGGTGATTAGCCGGGCGGGGAGCAGCACAATCTCGCGCACTTGATAAGCCGTCTCTTGCAGAGCGCGTGCGGCTGCACGCGGCAGCGGATAACTGGTGATTTCCCATGAAAGCGCGACGCCGATGGGACCCTGCGGCTCAGGCCACTCGGTGCGCGGCACCACGCTTACTTCCCGCGTCGCGCCCTGGCGCTCAATCTCGAGCAGCACGGGCTTTCCCAAATTAGCATAGGTGATATCAGCCAGCTGCAACGGCAGGTGAATGGCCTCGCCATTGGCGCTGAGAACAATGTCACCTGTTCGCAGGCCGACGCCCTCCGCTGGAGAATAGGGCGCGACTTCCAGAATGGCGACGCGATCCGGCCATCCGGTGGCGAAACCTGCGGTCAGCACCAGCAAAGCAAGAAGCATGTTTGCGCCCGAGCCGGCCACCAGCACTGCCGCGCGCCGCCACGGGGTCGCGGCGGCCAGCCCGCCCTCGATGGAAGGGTCATCTTCACCCAGAGGGCGCACGAACCCACCGAACGGAATAGCGTTCAGCGTGAAATCGGTGCCGCACCAGCGGCCGAGTTTCAGCAACCGGGGCGGAAAACCGAGACCGAATTCCTTGACCTTAATCCCCAGCCGCAGCGCAACGAGGAAATGCCCGAGCTCGTGGAAGAAAATCAGCCCACCCAGCACCAGCGCGAAGATGAGCAGATTGCGCAAGCCTTCAAACATAACTCGATTATACCTGCTTCACGCGCATAACGCCGCATTGCGCGCGTTGCACGCACGCCAATATTGTATAATTCTGCCGCTTTCCTGAGAGGGGTTTCGGCGCAAGGAAAAATGCACCGTCTGACCAACATATTCGCAGGGCGCGTCGGCGCGGGCGCCATCGCCCGGACCGTCATGATTCCGCTGCTGGCGGTTTTCACCGCAATTGTGGTCGGTTCCGTTTTTATGCTGCTGAATGATTATGATCCTCTTGCGGCATATGGCGGGTTGCTCGATGGCGCGCTCGGGAGCAAACGCGCAATTGCGCGCACAATATTAAATTCGGTTCCCTTTGTGTTCGGCGGCCTTTCGGTCGCGTTCGCGTTTAAAGGCGGCTTGTTCAATATCGGTGGAGAGGGGCAGCTCTTCATGGGCGCTGTGGCGGCTGCATGGGTCGGGGTGGCTGGCACCGGTCTGCCGTCGTGGCTGCACATTTTCCTCTCGCTGCTGGCCGGTTTTGTGGCGGGCGCAATCTGGGGCGGCATCCCCGGCACGTTGAAGGCATTCACCGGGGCGCATGAAGTTATCACTACCATCATGTTTAACTTTATTGGCATCGTCTTCGCGGGCTGGCTGGTTTCCAAAGGCGGGCAGGGACAGAAACCGGGACCGCTGGTGGACCCCGACCCGTTGAACATCGTGCCGCGCACTGCCGACATCGCCGAAAGCGCCCGGCTGCCGCTGCTGGAATGGGGCCGTGAACCCATGCATCTGGGCATTGTTCTGGCGATAGTGGCCGCGATTGTCATCTGGTGGTTGGTCTGGAAAACGCCGTTTGGTTTCGGCCTGCGCATGGTTGGCCTTAACCCATCCGCGGCGCGCTATGCGGGTGTGAATGTGGCGGGCAACACCATTCTTACCATGGCCATTGCCGGCGGGCTGGCCGGGCTGGCGGGGACGGTGGAGACGCTGGGGCGCAATTATTATTTCGCACCTAATTTCAATGTCGGTTACGGTTTCGATAGCATCGCCATTGCGCTGCTCGGCCGCAATCATCCCGTCGGGGTAGTGCTTTCTGCGCTGCTTTTCGGCGTGATGGACGCGGGCAGCACGCGCATGCAGTTGCGCGCGCATGTGCCCAGCGAAATCATCAAAGTGGTGCAGGCGCTTATCCTTGCGTTTGTGGCCGCCAACGAGATTATCCGCTACATTTATCGCATTCGGCGCGAGCGCGAGGAAGCGGCCGTTCCTCTCAGCGCCGGCTGGGGAAAACGCTAAGAATATGAACTCACTGGTTCTCATCGCCGTGTTGCGGAGCACATTGCGGCAGTCGACGCCGATAACCCTCGGCGCGCTCAGCGGCCTGTTCTGTGAGCGCGTGGGCGTAATCAACATCGCCATCGAGGGCATGATGCTGACGGCTGCTTACATGGGTTACATGACAAATGTTTGGACCGGCAATCTGATTCTGGCGGTGATTGTGGCCGTGCTCAGCGGCGGGCTGATGGCGCTGCTGCACGCGTGGCTCTCCATTCATTTCAAGGTCGATCAGATTATCAGCGGAACGGTCATCAACATTCTTGCCGTCGGGTTGACCGGCTATTTCTACCAACCCGGTACGGTGACCAAAGGCAAGTTGCAATCGGTGGCGGTGCCGGTGCTCACGGATATTCCTATCATCGGGGATGTGTTTTTTGATAACGGTCCGCTCACTTATGCCGCCGTGGTGCTGGTGTTCGCGGTCAACATCATCCTCTTTCGCACGCGCTGGGGGTTGCGCATGCGCGCCGTCGGCGAACACCCGCGCGCGGCTGACACGCTTGGCATAAATGTGTTTGCCATGCGCTATATCAACGTGGTCATCGGGGGGATGTTGGCCGGCCTCGGCGGCGCGTATCTTACGCTGGAGGCGGTGGGCAGCTTCGAGCGCCTGATGACAAATGGCCGTGGCTTCATCTCGCTGGCGGCCATGATTTTCGGAAAATGGACGCCCTTTGGCGGCTGGGCGGCGGCACTGCTGTTCGGGGCGGCCAACGCGGTGCAGACGCAGATTCAGTTTTCTGGCGATGTCACCATTCCACATCAGTTCATCGGCATGTTGCCATATGTGCTCACCGTGATTGTGCTGGCCGGGTTTGTCGGCCGGGCGCGCCCGCCCGCAGCCATCGGACGACCGTATGAGACCGAGTGAGCAGGCCATGAACGCGCAAACCGGTGAGCTCGCGCTGCAGGCAAAGGGCATCACCAAGCGCTTCCCCGGAGTGCTCGCTAACGACAACGTGGATTTGACGCTGCGCCGAGGCGAAATCCTCGCGCTGCTGGGCGAAAACGGCGCTGGAAAAAGCACGCTGATGAACGTTGTGTACGGGCTCTACCGTCCGGATGAGGGCGAGGTTTTCGTGAAGGGGCGCCGAGTGCGCCTGGAGAATCCCCGCGATGCTATTGCCCTAGGCATTGGGATGGTGCACCAACACTTTCAGCTTGTGCCGGTTATGACCGTCGCGGAAAACGTGATTCTGGGCGCGGAAGTTACCCGCGCCGGTGGAATACTTGACCAGCGCGCGGCGGCGAAGAGCGTGGGGGAGCTCTCGCGCCAGTACGGCCTGGAGGTCGACCCGACCGCCACGGTGGGGGAGCTGCCGGTGGGCACGCAGCAGCGCGTGGAAATCATCAAGGCGCTTTACCGCCATGCAGATGTGCTCATTCTGGACGAACCCACCGCAGTGCTGACGCCGCAGGAGGCACAGGAACTTTTCCGCATCATGCGCGATTTGGCGGAGCAGGGCGTGTCCATCATTTTCATCACGCACAAGTTGAAGGAGGTGCTTGCCGTGGCCGATCGCATAATGGTGATGCGCGCCGGCCAGATGGTGGGTGAGACCACGCCGGAGCAGTCCACCGAGCAATCCCTGGCATCAATGATGGTTGGGCGCGAGGTGCTATTGCGCGTGGAAAAGCAACCCGCCAGCCCGGGAGAACCGGTGCTGCAGGTGGAACAGCTGGTGGCTTTCGATGAACGCCATCACAGAGTGGTGGACGGCGTCTCGTTTGAAGTCAGAGCCGGGGAGGTGCTTGGCATCGCCGGGGTGCAGGGCAACGGTCAGACCGAACTAGTGGAGGTGCTGACCGGCCTGCGGCCCGCCGCCGGAGGCGGCTTCCAGATTGACGGGAAAGCGTTTCGAAAGCCCACTCCCAGACAGGTAACCGGGGCGGGCGCGGCGCACATCCCCGAGAACCGCCAACGCTATGGCATGGTGCTGCCCTACACGGTGGCTGAAAACATGGTACTGAATCGGTATTATCGGGCACCCTTCACGCGCACGTTGGTGCTCGACCACCGCGCGATTAAATCTCATGCCGCAGCGCTGGTGCAGGAATTCGACGTGCGCACACCGTCACTTGATACCCCGGGCGGAAACCTGTCCGGAGGGAACCAGCAGAAGATGGTGGTGGCGCGCGAGATCGGGCGGCCGGTGCGGCTGCTGATTGCTGCTCAACCCACGCGCGGACTGGATGTCGGTTCGATAGAGTTTATTCATCGCCGCATCGTGGAGCAGCGCGATGCGGGCGTGGCTGTGCTGCTAGTGTCCGCCGAGCTGGACGAAATCCGCCTTCTGGCTGACCGCATTGCGGTGATGTACAAAGGACGAATTCTCGCCACAGTTTCAGCACAGGCGGCGACGCGCGAGCAGCTCGGTCTGTTGATGGCAGGCATCAAAGATAAGAGCGAGTCCGCCGGCGAATCTGACGATGCGGATAGGGCCTTGGCAGCTCTCTGAGTCGCAGCCGTGATGGGAGCTGCGCGCTTACGGGGAGGCAGTGGCCGACTGCGTCGGGGGCGTCGGGGTCTCGTAGGGGGGCTGTGCTCCGGCCGCTTCCGCGGTGGCGCATATGTTGGCGTTCTCCTGCACGATGCCCTGCACGATTTCGTCCTCGGGCGCGTATGCGGAAACCTGGATAAGTATGGTCATGGCCCGGTCGCAATGCAGGTATGCGGCCAGCACCGAAGCGTAGGTGTAGTAATACTCCAGCGTATGGCGTCCCAGCGCTAGCCCCTCGACCACCTTGCCGGTTTCCGGGTGGGTGCAACCTTCCACCGCACAGCCCAGGTCTATGGTCGCGCTCTCATAATTGAGCGCCTTGAATTCCACCAGTCCCAGACGACCGTACACATCAGCGTTCGCCGGCTCTAGTTCCAGTGCGCGCTCTAGGTACTCGCTGGAGCGGTTGTACTCGCCAATCTGGAAATAGGTGCGACTGATAGAAAGGTAAGGCATGACGTCGTTCGGGTCGAGGGCGCTGGCGCGCTGGAAATATTCTATGGCAGTGTCGTAATCGCCCAACACGCGGTAATTCAACCCAAGACGCATGTAGAGCATGGCCAGATTCGGGTTTATCGTGGCGGCGGTCTGATACTCGCCGATGGCTTCTTCATACGAGGCCACGTTCTCCAGATAATAGCCATAGACGCGATGCACATCCATGCTGTTCGGGTTCAGATTAATTGCCAGTCGTGCTTCATCGCCCGCCTGCGCGTACCGGCTGATATCGGTGAGAATCTCGGCATAATAGGCGTGCGCGAGAGCGTTGTTGCCGTCCAGTTGAATGGCGCGTGCCGCCGTTACGGCGGCTTCATCGAATTCGCCCAGCCAATCCAGCGCCAGTGCGCGCACGGCGTGAGCCATGCTGTTTTCCACCTCAATGAACACGGCGGTGTCAGCGGATTCCAACGCGTCTTTCGGGAGATTGGCGTAAACTTGCAGGCGCGCGAGCGCAATCCAGTAATCCGGGTTGGTCGGGTCGGAGCGGGTGGCCTGCATGTAGGAGGCGATTGCGCGCTCAAGCTTGCCGGACGAGAAATGAGCCTCCGCCTCGCGCGCGAAGGAGACCGCGCTCCGCGTGGCGGTGGGGGTGGGCACGAACGGCGGGGAAATCGCCTCGGTCTGCTGCTGTCGCACAAAGAAAATACCGATGGCAATCAGAATCAGATATACCACGATGTGGCCGGGCCGGTCGCGCCGTTTCTTTTTGAAAGTAAACTTGCCTCTACCTAGGTACATTGATGCAGCCTTTGCCTTAAAAACTGGGCTTATCTTATCACGGGCTGCGGCCTGAGGATGCAATCTGCGCGCCGCGGACGGGTCTGATTAGACATGAAGCGGCCGGCAAGCTATAATCCCGCCAGAATGACCGTCCCGCCCACAATCACCGCGGCCGAAGTCAGCCCGGCCGGAACAACCACTCAGGCAGCTGTGGCACAAGCTGCCGGGAAAGAACGCGCCGTGCGTGCGCCGGTATCGCCGTCTGCGATTGGCCTGCTCGCCATTCTCGTCGTCGCGGTGAGCATCGGTGGGACGGCATATGGCGGATATCGCGCCGGTGTGCAGCAACGCGCCATGGCGGCTGCCACGGCTGTGGCCAAGGAAGTGCAGCTGCAATTTCGGCTTGCCGCTCAGGATATGCAAATTGGTCAATCCGGCGTGGCGGCGCAGCGGTTGGAATACGTTGTCCGGATGAACCCGGACTTTCCGGGAGCGGCGCAGATGCTGGCCAAAGCCCGCGAGGCCGCAAATGGGGCAACCCTGCACGTCGCCCGCTCGACTGAGGCCCCGCTGCCGGTGGAAGAACGTCTCAGCCCGGAGCAGCTTTTCAATCTGCTCGCCGGCGCGTACCAGCGGGGCGAGTGGCCGCAGGTCGTGCAACGGGCAGCTGCTCTGAAGGCCACCGGTGCGCAACACCGCAGCACTAGCGTGGATGGCATGCTTTTCGTTGGGTTGCGTAATCGCGGAATCGAACGCATCGATGCTGGCGTGTTGGAGATGGGGCTGACCGACCTTGAACACGCAGAGCAAATCATGGATCTCGACAATGTGGCGCTGCAGCGGCGTCGCTGGGCGGCGCTTTATCTTTCTGGCATGACTTTCTGGGAACTCAACTGGCAGCTGGCGATTGACAATCTCTCCGTCCTTTATCAAATTGCGCCGAACTTTCGGGATGCGCGCAGCCAGCTTCGCAAGGCTCACATCGCCTACGGTGAGGCGTTGCTGCAAGCGGAGGATTCTTGCCTGGGCGGAGAGCAGTTTGCGGCCGCGCTGCTAATAGAGACCGACGAGCGGACCGAGCAGCAACTTGCTGCTGCCGAGAAAGCGTGCGCGCAGCTCGCGCCCGGCGGCGCAATCGCAGCTCCTTAGCAATTTTCTTGACGTTCTTTCGGCGCAGGGCTATACTCTTAAGGTGATGGCGGGGTGTAGCGCAGTTGGTAGCGCACCGCGTTTGGGACGCGGGGGTCCGCGGTTCAAGTCCGCGCACCCCGACCTGTTGCGGGCGTCGCCAAGTGGTAAGGCATCAGCCTTCCAAGCTGATATTCGCCGGTTCGAATCCGGTCGCCCGCTCACGTGCACGGGCTTGTAGCTCAATGGCAGAGCAGTCGGCTCATAACCGACCGGTTCCAGGTTCGAATCCTGGCGGGCCCATCTGCGGTCGTCTGTGTCGCTTCGCAACCGGTTGGGAATCTCCACTCTGGCTCACACAAATCCGGGCTGCATTTGCGGTTGTTATTATCCAGGTGTATTATCCACTTTCAGAGGATAGCGCGTGAGAATCGCCCGGCTGGCCGGTTATCTACTCCTTAATATGGCTGTTTCCGCAGCTGTGGCGGTTGCGGTGCTGCTCTACTGGGAGAATAACCGTCAGCCTGTGGCGAGCCGTGCTCCAGATGCGGCCACGGGCGAGAGCGGCAGCGCTTCCCTGGTGCTGCTGGATGGGTCACCCGGGAAGTCCGGCCTGCAACTTTCCACCGAGCCTATTATCTACCGCGTGCGTGTGGGGGACACAATGGGCAGCATCGCGATGCAATACGACCTAACCATCGAAGAACTGATGGCTCAGAACGGGCTCAATGATCCCAACGCATTGGCTATCGATCAATTGCTGACCATTCCGGCGCGGCAGCCGGCGCAGCCGACGGAGCGGCCAATGGCCACGCGCGCGCCGGTCACCGTTGTGGTCACACCGCAGCCGCCCGCTGCCGTGGCCACTTCCAACCTGCCGCCGGTGATTACAATCCGCGCGGTCAGTGGTGCCGGCGATCTGGCCGCTGAGCAAGTTGTCATCGTGAATGTTGGCGGGGCTGCTGACCTCGCGGGCTGGGCTCTGGTCCAACCGGAGGGAGATGCATATCGTTTTCCCGCGCTGCGCCTGCACCAGACCGGGCAAATCAGCGTACACACGGGCGATGGGCAAGATACTGTCACTGACCTTTTCTGGGGACGAGATCAGGCTGTCTGGCAGACCGGGCGGGTCGTGCAATTGCTTGACGCTGATGGAAACATCCATGCCACTTTCGAATTGCCCTGACCGCCCGCAATCGCCCGCCCTTTCGGCGTGGGAGACGCTGGTCGAACGACGCATCCGAGCCGCGCGCGAGGCTGGCCAGTTTGATAATCTCGGAGGCAGCGGGCAGCCGTTGCAGCTGCGTGAAAACCCCTACGCGGAACCCGGCTGGCAGGTGCTTTCCGGCGTGCTCGCAGAGGCCAACCTGCGTCCAGCCTGGGTTGAAGAATCGCAAGAAATCCGGGCGGAAGTTCTCCGGTTCAGAGAAAGATTGCGCGTCACGAAAGACAAGCAGCGTGTCCAGCAGCAGGTCGTACGTCTCAACAACATGATTGCGGCTTTCAACCTTGTCGTGCCGCTGCTGCATTTCCAGCTGCCCGGCCTCAATCTGCGGCGAGAGCTGCGGCGCTGCGGGGTGATTGAGCGGTGACCGGCTCTAAGGCGCTTTACTTGAAATGGCGGCCGGCGACCTTCGCGGAGGTGGTCGGGCAGTCCGCGGTGGTCGACACCATTCAAAATGCGCTGCAGGCGGAAAAGACCGTACACGCGTACCTTTTCGCGGGGCCGCGCGGCACTGGCAAGACTACAGTGGCGCGGCTGCTGGCAAAGGCTTTAAATTGCATAGACGCTGATATTGCCGCGCGGCCGTGCAACCGCTGCGACCATTGCAGCGCCGTCGCATCCGGGCGGTTTCTGGATTTAATTGAGATTGACGCGGCCTCCAACAATAGTGTGGAAGACGTGCGTGACTTGCGCGAGAAGATTAACTATGCTCCCGGACAAGGCAGCCGAAAAATCTACATAATCGACGAGGTGCACATGCTCTCCGGCGCGGCCTTCAACGCGCTGTTGAAGACGCTCGAAGAGCCGCCGCCTTATGCGGTTTTTGTGCTGGCCACCACCGAAGCGCAAAAAGTGCCGGCCACCGTTAGCTCGCGTTGCCAGTGTCACAGCTTCCGGCGTATTCCGCTGGCGGATATCGTGGATAGACTTCAGGGGATTGTGGCGCAAGAGAAGATTAAGGTGGAGCCGAAGGTGCTGGACGTGGTCGCCCGCCAGGCGACCGGCAGCCTGCGCGATGCCGTCAGCCTGTTGGATCAACTGGTTGTCTCTCCGGAAAGCACGCTTACCCTTGAGCGTGCGCGGCAGGTGCTCGGCACGTCCGGCGATGACACCGTGGTCGCGCTGGTGCAGGCTCTGGCTGAACAGCAAGCCGCGACCGGGCTCGAATTGATAAACAGCGCCGTTGATGCTGGCACAGACCCGACTCAATTCGCGCGGCAAATGGTCAGTTTCCTGCGGGGCATGTTGCTCTGCAAGACTGGCAACGCGGGTCTCGCAGACGCTACTGGTGAGACGCTGGCCGCAATGCAAGCTTATGCGCAGCGCCTTGAATCTCGGGAAATACTGGCCGCCGTGCAGGCATTTGATTACGCTGCACGGGACCGCCGGGCGGGCTGGCAGCCGCAATTGCCGCTCGAACTGGCTTTCGTCGGCTGCGTGCAGCCAGAAGACAGCGCAGAATCGGAAGCGCCGAAACCGCTGCCGCAAAAAAAGAAACAGGCCACGCCGCCCCAGGCGGATCCGGCCCCCTCGAGCAGTGCTGGCCCGCCTCCAGTAACCTCCGGAGACAGCCCGGCTCTCACCGAGCTCAACGCGCGCTGGAAAGAAACCATCGCCGGCAGCCGCACACACCATCATACCCTGCCGGCGCTACTGCAATGGTGCAGCCCCGACCATATTGAGAACGAGACTCTCTGGCTCGGCGTGCGCCAGGAATTTGCCATCAGCAAACTGGATACCCCCAAGATGAGAGCGCATCTGGAAGCCGCACTGACTGCCGCCACCGGTCACTCGCTGCGCGTGCGGTTCACCCGCAACGACGCTGCCCGCAGCGAGGAGAACCTCGAAGTTGCCGAGGACGGCGTTGTGGCAATGGGCGTGGAACTAGGCGCGCGGGTGCGAGAGCGCAGCTGAGAGGAGGTTCATCGCTGAAAAAAGGTAAAGGCAAACGGGAATCGTCGGCTTCCTTTGGCGGGGGGTTCGTGACGAAATTGCTGCAGATGCAAAAGCAGATGCGCAAGACTCGCGCCGATCTTGCGGGGGAAACAGTGACCGCTACCGCCGCTGATGGGGCTATTACCATCGTGGTCAGCGGCGACCAGCGTGTGCAGAAAATCCACATCGCGTCAGAGATGCTGCAGAACGGTGACAGTGAAATGTTTGCGGATTTACTCACCGCCACAATTAACGATGCCATGGAGAAGTCGCAAACCCTCGCGGCCAATCGGCTGCAGGAGTTGACAGGCGGGTTGGGCCTGCCCGGCCAGTGATGAACGCCGCCGCTACCCCCCGCCCGGTGCAGCGCCTGATTGACGAATTCTCGCGGCTGCCGGGCATCGGCCCCAAATCCGCCTCGCGGCTGACTTTTTTCCTGTTGCGCGCCCAGGCCGAGCACGTGACCGGTCTTGGCGAAGCGCTGCTGGCGCTGAAGAGCGAGACACGGTTTTGTTCCGTGTGCTTCAACATCACCGCTGTTGAGACCGACCCTTGCGCCGTCTGCGCAGATGAGAAGCGCGATGGCGGCCTCCTGTGCGTGGTGGAAGAACCACTCGACGTGCTGGCCATCGAGCGCGCCCGCCTGTTTCGCGGGCGCTATCACGTGTTGCACGGCGTCATTTCTCCCGTGGATGGCATCGGGCCGGACGAGCTAAGAATCAGCGAACTGTTGCAGCGCGTGCGCACCGGGCCGGTTAAAGAACTCATCCTGGCGACCAACCCCAACCTTGCTGGAGAGGCCACTGCAATGTACCTGTACCAGCAGCTCGCAGCCAACGGGCTGCGTATTACCAGACTGGCGCGCGGGCTGCCGGTTGGGGGAGATTTGGAATACGCAGACGAAATCACCCTCGCCCGGGCGCTTGAGGGACGGGGACCAATGTGATTTTGCTGCCGGATTTTCCTTGACAGCCTCGTGTGGTAGTGCTAAACTGTTGTCAGGTTAAGTTGAAAGGTTGATTTGGGCTCAGGCTCAGGCTAACCGCAAAGACAGTAGGAGACACTAGATACCGGGCGGGGGTGGCTGCAGGTCTGGTCTCGCCGGTGCGAACGCATCGGCGATTTGCGTCTCAGGCAGCAGGGACCTTAACAACTGAATAGTGATAGGAAAGTAATAAACGGGTCAAATGGAAATATATCGGGCCACGGTGTGGTCTGGTATAGCAGTTTCTTACGAAGAGTTTGATCCTGGCTCAGGATGAACGCTGGCGGCGTGCCTAATACATGCAAGTCGAACGAGGAGCCTCACATCTTCGGATGAGGGGATTTCCTAGTGGCGGACGGGTGCGTAACACGTGGGTGACCTGCCCCGAAGTGGGGAATAACTCCGCGAAAGCGGAGCTAATACCGCATGTTGTCGCGCGAGTTAGAGGTCGCGCGTCTAAAGATTTCGGTCGCTTCGGGAGGGGCCCGCGGCCCATCAGCTAGTTGGTGGGGTAATGGCTCACCAAGGCTATGACGGGTAGGGGACCTGAGAGGGTGATCCCCCACACTGGAACTGAGACACGGTCCAGACACCTACGGGTGGCAGCAGTAGGGAATATTGCACAATGGGCGCAAGCCTGATGCAGCAACGCCGCGTGCGCGATGAAGGCCTTCGGGTTGTAAAGCGCTTTTCGGAGGGATGAATCAAGACAGTACCTCCAGAACAAGGATCGGCTAACTACGTGCCAGCAGCCGCGGTAAAACGTAGGATCCAAGCGTTATCCGGAATTACTGGGCGTAAAGGGCGTGTAGGCGGCTTGGCAAGTCGGTCATGAAAGCTCCCGGCTCAACTGGGAGAGGTTGTCCGATACTGCCAGGCTAGAGGGCAAGAGAGGGAGGTGGAATTCCCGGTGTAGTGGTGAAATGCGTAGATATCGGGAGGAACACCAGTGGCGAAGGCGGCCTCCTGGCTTGCGCCTGACGCTGAGACGCGAAAGCGTGGGGAGCGAACGGGATTAGAAACCCCGGTAGTCCACGCTGTAAACGATGTCAACTAGGTGTCGGTGGCGTAGAACCCGTCGGTATCGAAGCTAACGCGTTAAGTTGACCGCCTGGGGACTACGATCGCAAGATTAAAACTCAAAGGAATTGACGGGGACCCGCACAAGCAGCGGAGCGTGTGGTTTAATTCGAGGCTACGCGAAGAACCTTACCAGGGATTGACATGCACGTAGTAGGGAAGCGAAAGCAGACCGACCCTTCGGGGAGCGTGCACAGGTGATGCATGGCTGTCGTCAGCTCGTGCCGTGAGGTGTCAGGTTAAGTCCTGTAACGAGCGCAACCCCTGTCGTGTGTTATACGTGTCACACGAGACTGCCGGTGTCAAACCGGAGGAAGGCGGGGATGACGTCAAGTCAGCATGTCCTTCATATCCTGGGCTACACACACGCTACAATGGCCGGGACAACAGGCAGCCAAGCCGCGAGGCGGAGCTAATCCTCTAAACCCGGTCTCAGTTCGGATTGTAGGCTGCAACTCGCCTGCATGAAGTCGGAGTTGCTAGTAACCGCGCGTCAGCAACAGTGCGGTGAATACGTTCCCGGGTCTTGTACACACCGCCCGTCACGTCATGGAAGCTGGCAACACCTGAAGCCGGTGGCCTAACCGCAAGGAGGGAGCCGTCCAAGGTGGGGTTGGTGACTGGGACGAAGTCGTAACAAGGTAGCTGTAGCGGAAGCTGCGGCTGGATCACCTCCTTTCTACGAGAATCTGAGCGCCAGACTGTAGATCCCTCACGGGGTGCGGGCTGGAACTCTAATACTTGCAAAGACGGCCTCTTGACGAGGTCGCATCCGTGACACTTTCCTATCACTCTTCAGTGGCTAAGGAAAAACCCCGCTGAAGGATTGGGCCTGTAGCTCAGTCGGTTAGAGCACTGTGCTGATAACGCAGGGGTCACTGGTTCGAGTCCAGTCAGGCCCACAGGCTAGCCAAAATCTGATAGCATATGGTTGATGGCTGTTGAGGTAAAATGGTGGCGCTATCAGCCAGAGGCCATCTGCTGGAATGGGGATGTAGCTCAGTTGGGAGAGCGCCGCCTTTGCAAGGCGGAGGCCAGGGGTTCGAGCCCCCTCATCTCCACCAGGGTGGTGGGGAAGGGGTAACCAGATAGCGGGTCTCATACTGGAGGGTACTCTCTGAATAATATCGGTCGCGTCTAATCTCAGTTTGATTGCGGTGTGTCGTTGGTGACTGTGAAAAGTCTGGCGATTGGCCGGGCTTTTTTGTGTCTGATAGGGATTGCATTCGAAAGACTTCTTCATCGTCGGAGAGTGTACTCAAAGCGATTTGAGTGCGCTCTCGGGCGCTGAATGCCCGACTTGAGGCCACCGGCCTGAAGAATGCACCTTTCCAACTGAATAGAGTAATGCGAAACGAAGAAATAAGCTTCAATTTCTCCGCATCATGTTGAAGAAGCTACTAAGGGCATATGGTGGATGCCTTGGCGTCAAGTGCCGATGAAGGACGTAGTACACTGCGATAAGCTTCGGGAAGCCGTGTGCAGGCGTTAATACCCGTAGATATCCGAATGGGGAAACCCACGCGAGCGAACCTCGCGCATCCCATGCTGAACACATAGGCATGGCGAAGGGAACCCGGGGAACTGAAACATCTAAGTACCCGGAGGAAAAGAGATCATTCCGCTAGTAGTGGCGAGCGAACGCGGAACAGCCCAAACCGCCCGTGCTTGCACGGGCGGGGTTGTAGGGCCTGGCACACGAGAGTGACAAACCAGTTGGTTAGCTAAAGGCTTCTGGAAAGAGCGACCACAGAGGGTGATAGTCCCGTAAGCGAAAACGGACTGGCTCTCGCCAGGTACCTGAGTACCACCGGGCACGCTAATCCGGTGGGAAGCCGGGGAGCCCACTCCCCAAGGCTAAATACACTTGACGACCGATAGTGAACAAGTACCGTGAGGGAAAGGTGAAAAGCACCCCGGTGAGGGGAGTGAAATAGAACCTGAAACCGTATGCCTACAACCTGTCGAAGGGCGTCTGGCTTGCCTACGGGCGAGCTCGGCCTGACGGCGTGCCTTTTGGAGAATGAGCCGGCGAGTTAATCTTTGTGGCGAGCCTAAGGGAGTGACACCCGGAGGCGCAGCGAAAGCGAGTCTTAACAGGGCGCACAGTCGCAGGGATTAGACACGAAACCTGGTGAGCTACCCATGGCCAGGGTGAAGCGGGATTAATTCCCCGTGGAGGCCCGAACCCACCAATGTTGCAAAATTGGGGGATGAGCTGTGGGTAGGGGTGATATGCCAAACGAACCAGGAGATAGCTTGTTCTCCCCGAAATAGCTTTAGGGCTAGCGTCGCGCGTTCAGTGTCGGAGGTAGAGCACTGGAGTGGCTAGGGGGCTAATAGCTTACCAAACCACACCAAACTCCGAATGCCGATACTCCAGAGCGCGGCAGTTGGGTCACGGGGGATGAGCTCCGTGGCCGAGAGGGAAACAACCCAGACCATCGGCTAAGGTCCCGAAGTCTGAGCTAAGTGGTAAACGATGTGGGACTACTAAGACAGCCAGGAGGTTGGCTTAGAAGCAGCCATCCTTGAAAGAGTGCGTAACAGCTCACTGGTCAAGTGGTCCTGCGCGGATAATGTAACGGGGCTAAGCTCAGCACCGAAGCCATGGGTTCATCCCGCCATTGGCGTGGATGAGCAGTAGGGGAGCGTTCTGTTTGCGTTGAAGGTCGACCGTGAGGACGGCTGGAGCGAGCAGAAGTGAGAATGCCGGCATGAGTAGCGTAAAACATGTGAGAATCATGTTCGCCGTAAGTCCAAGGTTTCCGACGCAAGGGTGTTCCACGTCGGGTTAGTCGGCCCTAAGCCGAGGCCGAGAGGCGTAGGCGATGGATATCCGGTTAATATTCCGGAACCACCTTAGATGAGCGAAGGGGTGACGCAGAACGGTAGGCCAGCCGGCCCATTGGACATGGTCGGTGCTAAGCGCGTAGGCGTTGAGACCCGTAGGAAAATCCGCGGGTTGAGCTGAGGCGTGATGGCGTGGCCCAGAGCCTGAAGTGGCCGAGCCGAGCTGCCAAGAAAAGCCTCGTAGTGTTGAATCTCAGGTGACCGTACCGTAAACCGACACTGGTAGACGAGTAGAGAATACTAAGGCGAGCGGGAGAACCTTCGTTAAGGAACTAGGCAAAATAGCCCCGTAACTTCGGGAGAAGGGGCGCCCTCTAGCGTGAAATGCAAACGCATCTAGCGCGAGGGGGCCGCAGTGAAATGGCTCTGGTGACTGTTTAACAAAAACACAGGTCCCTGCTAAAGCGTAAGCTGATGTATAGGGGCTGACGCCTGCCCAGTGCCGGAAGGTTAAAGTGAGGGGTCAGCCTCCTTCGGGAGGCGAAGCTCTGAGCTGAAGCCCCGGTGAACGGCGGCCGTAACTATAACGGTCCTAAGGTAGCGAAATTCCTTGTCGGGTAAGTTCCGACCTGCACGAAAGGCGTAACAACTGGAGCGCTGTCTCAACGAAGGACCCGGCGAAATTGAAGTATGCGTAAAGATGCGTATTACCCGCAGCAGGACAAAAAGACCCCGGCAGCTTTACTATAGCTTGGCATTGCGTTTGGACTTAGTTTGTCCAGGATAGGTGGGAGGCTGTGAAACTGGAGCGCCAGCTTCGGTGGAGCCATCCTTGGGATACCACCCTGACTGAGTTTAGACCCTAACCCCAGACCGTCATCCGGCTGGGGAACCGTGCCAGGTGGGTAGTTTGACTGGGGCGGTCGCCTCCTAAAAGGTAGCGGAGGCGCCCAAAGGTTCCCTCAGGCTGAATGGAAACCAGCCGCAGAGTGCAAAGGCATAAGGGAGCTTGACTGCAAGACCTACAAGTCGCGCAGAGACGAAAGTCGGGCTTAGTGATCCCACGGTTCTGAGTGGAAAGGCCGTGGCTCAACGGATAAAAGCTACGCCGGGGATAACAGGCTAGTCTTGCCCAAGAGTTCACATCGACGGCAAGGCTCGGCACCTCGATGTCGGCTCATCGCATCCTGGGGCTGGATAAGGTCCCAAGGGTTGGGCTGTTCGCCCATTAAAGCGGTACGTGAGCTGGGTTCAGACCGTCGTGAGACAGGTCGGTCTCTATCCGCTGTGGGCGCAGGGGATTTGAAGGGAGCTGCTCCTAGTACGAGAGGACCGGAGTGGACAGACCTCTGGTGTGTCAGTTGTCGTGCCAACGGCATCGCTGAGTAGCTACGTCTGGCAAGGATAACCGCTGAAAGCATCTAAGCGGGAAACCTGCCCTGAGATTAGATCCCCCAAACCACTGTGTTTGTAAGACCGCAGGAAGACCACCTGCTTGATAGGCGACCGGGTGTAAGCACAGCAATGTGTGAGCCTAGGCGTACTAATGGTCGAGAGGCTTCACTAACAGCATGGTGCGGAGAACTTGAAGCTTGTTTCGGAGCAGTGCATTCGCAACTCTATTTGGTCATCCTTATTGCAGAAACGCCCCTTGGTGATTGGAGCAGCGGGGGTACACCCGGTCCCATCCCGAACCCGGAAGTTAAGCCCGCTAGCGCCGATGGTACTTGGCTGGTGACGGCCCGGGAGAGTAGGTCATTGCCAAGGGGCTTTCTA
>Ga0187833_10000426_pt1 | contig 48604 bp, 41 predicted proteins | sample ETNtaG_37_FD_167968 | JGI IMG/M metagenome (GOLD analysis project Ga0187833, IMG submission 167968) | Marine microbial and viral communities from oxygen minimum zone, Eastern Pacific Ocean - ETNP2014_SV_400_PacBio MetaG (Illumina Assembly) | ecosystem: Environmental > Aquatic > Marine > Hypoxic...
CACTGAAGAATCGTGTTTTTTCTACCCCTCTTCCTAAAATAAACATCATTGATTTAAGAGTCCACCCACAAAAAAATGGGCTGACCGACACTCTTTTGAATGCTATTAAAAAACACACAAAAAATGGCTATCAAGTTCTGTTGTTTCTCAACCGAAGAGGGTTTTCTCCAGCAACAGTTTGTGTGGAATGTGGGCATATTGAAGAATGCCCACGTTGCGACACCAGTATGGTTTTACACAAAAAAAATCAACGTTTACTATGCCACCACTGTGGATACAACAACCCCTGGAAAAGCTTATGCAATAAATGTGGGTCGTCTTCAATTCCCTTAGGGCAAGGTACGGAACAAATTGAACTGTTATTAAAGGACAAATTTCCAACCATGAAGATTATAAGAATTGACAGGGATACTGTAAAAACAAAAAAACAAAGGGCTCTTTTGTTCAAAGAAGCACAATCTGGAAGAGCACAAATCGTGTTAGGCACTCAAATGTTAACCAAAGGTCATGATTTTCCAAAATTATCGATGGTTGCAATTATCAATGCAGATCAAGGGTTGTTCGGAAGCGACTTTAGAAGCAGTGAGCGGTTTGCTCAAACATTTATTCAAGTTGCCGGCAGAGCCGGCAGGAGGGAGGCCGTGGGAGAGGTTTTTCTACAAACATTTAACCCAAATAATCCTTTATTAAAAAAAATCATAACCCAAGACTATAACTCACTTTTTTCTGAAGCTTTAATAGCAAGAAAAGACCCTCAATGGCCTCCTTATAGTCACCTTGCTTTAATTCACGCCCAGGCAACAAAAAAAAATTTAGTGTTTCGCTTTCTCAATCTTCTTGAAAAGCAAGGTTCAGCTATCAATAAGGGTAAAACGGTCATTTTAGGACCTGTTTCCTCTCCAATTGAAAAAAGAGCAGGACACTATAGAGGTCAATTATTACTACTCAATCAAAATAGAAAAGAATTACATAAATTTCTTGATAAGGTTTGTTTAATAATCACTAATACTAAACAAACAAGAAATATCAGATGGTCTATCGATGTAGACCCTATTGACCTAACATAACTAAAGGAGTTATGTAAAATATAGTGACCACTTGTAAATTATTTTGAAAAAAACACTTGAAAATTTAGTCCATGAATCTATTCAGTCTTCTAAAATACTGGAAACAGCAGAATTAGGCGCGGTTAAGATTGAAATAACCCGAACAAAAAACCCCAACCATGGTGAATATTCATGCAATGTCGCTTTACAGCTGGCAAAACTATTGGTTCTGGACCCATCAAAAATTGCCGATGAAATTGTAAAAAACATACAAAAAACAGCGAACATAAAAAAAACTGAGGTGGCGCCTCCAGGGTTTATTAATTTTTATCTTAATGAAAGCAAAAAAAATGAAGTAATAAGAACCATTTTAGAGCACCAAGGAGATTTCGGCTCTGCAAAAAGCACACAAAAAAAAATTCTTCTGGAGTTTGTTTCTTCTAATCCCACAGGGCCTCTACATGTTGGACACGGAAGACATGCGGCTTACGGGGACTCATTAGCGAACCTTCTTAGAAAGGCTGGCAATACTGTTCGAACAGAATATTACGTAAATGATGCTGGTAGGCAAATTGATATTCTGGTTATAAGTGTGTTAATTCAATTGCTTAATAATAAAGGCGCCTTACTAAAGCGACCAAAAATATCGTATCAAGGAGCCTATATAGAAGATATCGCCCAACAAATATATGCATTATTTAAATCTAATATTCTGGCCTTACTTGACAGCCCTGCTCTCAAAAAAACCTATCCTGCTAAAACAAAAGATGAAGAAGTTGACCTCATAATTAACGATTTTAAACAACACTTAGGTGGTGATTTTTTTGCAGCACTGTCTAGTGCTGTTACAGAGATTGTTGTGAAAAATATTAAAAGTGACCTTGAAAACTTTGGTGTGGTTTTTGACAACTGGTTCTCTGAAAAAGAGATGATTAACAAAGGACAGATTAACCAGTCTATCCGTGTGCTAAAAGACAAGAAATATGTTTATAAAGATGGTGGGGCCTTGTGGTTTGAAACTAGCAAATTTAATGACGATAAAGATCGAGTTGTTCTCAGAGAAGATGGTAGCTCCACTTATTTTGCATCTGATGTCGCTTACCATTTAGACAAACGAGATCGTGGTTTTGATCTGTTGTTAAATGTTTTAGGTTCAGATCATCACGGCTATATACCTAGATTAAAAGCTGGACTTGAAGCAATGGATCATCCAGCAGAGAGCTTGGAGGTTATTTTGATACAGTTTGTTTCATTGTTTAGGGGGAATAAAAAAATTCAAATGTCTACTCGCACCGGTGATTTTATTCCGCTTATAGAGCTACTAGAGGAAGTTGGAAAGGATGCAGCAAGGTTTTTTTATATTTCACGATCTAATGACCAACATCTAAATTTTGATCTAAATTTGGCAAAAGCAAAAAACAATGACAACCCTGTTTATTATATTCAATATGCTCATGCTCGTATTCACACAGTATTTCAAGAGCTCAGTCGCAGTGATTTTAATTTTGATAAAAATTCTGGAATATCAAACCTGGGTTTATTATCCACAAATCACGAAACTGAAATCATCACCAAGCTTGGAGATTATCCCAATGTTATTACATTATCTGCAGATAATTATTCCGTTCACTCTCTGGCTAATTATTTACTTGAAGTTGCTCAACTGTTTCACTCCTACTATAACGCACACCGATTTATAGTGGCTGACAGTGAGATTAGAAATGCTCGTCTAGCGTTAATTGCGGCCATAGCAATTGTTGTTAAAGATGGTTTGTCCCTGCTGGGGGTTTCTGCTCCAGAGAAAATGTAGCTAGAACAGAGACTATCTTTTAAAAAAATTACTGCTTTTTATTTTTATACTCTATACCGAGCGAGCTGAGTTTTCTGTATAGATTAGTTCTTTCCATATCAACACGCCTTGCAAGCTCAGTAACTTTCCAACCAACGAGCTCCAACTGTCTTAAGAGAAAAGCTTTTTCAAACTCTTTTTTAGCCTCTGTCATGGTCATAGACATAATATCGTTTTGAACCAGCAGATCACCACTTGGGCCTTGAAGAGTCAATGTTTCTTCAACTTCCTCAATGTTTATGATTTCTTTATTTGATCTGATTAAAATTGTATGAACCATGTTTTTTAATTGTTTTAAGTTCCCTGGCCATGCGTATTTAGAAAGCATATTCATAGCCGCCAAACTAAATCTCCTTTGAGACAAATCTTCCTGTGTTGCAAAATAATTCGCAAAGATTTTGAGAAGATCAGGAACATCTTGAAGATGCTGTCTTAAAGGGGGCAAATTTATAACTACAATATCAGGAAAGGCTTGTTCTAGTATTTTATGGCCTTCTGGAATAGATGCTTTGCTTTTAGTGCTAAGCATCTCTAAAACATATCTATTTCTTTGTTTGGGCAACCAGTTAATTAAAAAATTCTGGACATTGATTTGTTTCTCCATCTCTAAATTAACTAGCCCTGAAAGATAAACTGTGCCTTCTTCTAAATATTCTAAGGTTTTTATCAGCTCATTGATGATAGCACTGCTTTCTCGTTGCTCTGCAAGCAATAAATTCAATTGAACTCTTACAAAGTTATGTTTTTGATTATATTGTTGATGGTGTAGATGTTTTGCAAACATCTCTTTTTCAGTTCCCACTTCCCCTCTTAAACAAACTAGGTTGTTTTTATCTACAGCGGAATCTAGGCTGGCAAAACAATCAGAATAGGTGTTTGTGTTTGTTTTTGTTTTTAAAAAAGAGATGATCTTATCATCTAGGTCTCTTTCATCCTTGATGCTTAAAGCTTGTTCGGCCGAGGTTAATAATTTTTCAATTGAGAGGGGCTTTTCTATAAAATCAAAAGCGCCCAATCGAGTGGTCTCAACAGCGGTTTTAATAGTCGCGTGTCCAGAAATCATTATTATCGGAGCTTTTAGTTTATTGGTTTTGGTCCATTTTTTTAGTAGCTCGACTCCATCAGTGCCTGGCATCCAAATATCTAAATACACCAGGTCAATCTGGTTGTTTGTAATAATGTGCTCAGCTCTTTGTGCACTCTCTGCAGAAAGTGTTTTATAACCTTCTTCAGACAATATCTCTTCCATTAGGTTTCTGATTTCAGGCTCATCATCAATGATTAAAATAGTTTTTTGTTGGTCGTTCATTGGCTAACTGTGGGTTGTTTGTTCTCTTTGCGTTGGTAGTGTAATTGTCAAACAAGCCCCTTGATTAGGATTGTTTTGTGCTCTAATCCATCCATTATGTTCACTGACTAATTTTTTCACGATTGCCAAACCTAACCCTGTGCCTTTTGTTTTTTGGGTAAAATAAGGCTCGAAAGCACTTCTCAAGGCTTTTTTGTTAAACCCATGACCATTGTCCATAACACTGAGCTCAACAAATGCTCTATCTTGTCTGGTTAATAGTTTGGTTGAAATGGTTATTTTTGGCTGTTGTACATCAACGACAGCGTCAACTGCATTGGTCAGTAAATTGTTTAGTATTTGGAGAATGCGTTTAACATCGCCCTCCATGGGCTTCACTTTATTATCTAACACTAAACTAAAGTACTCTGTATTTTCCTCGTCCTCAAACAAGCTCACTGCCTCGTTGAGTAATTGGTTTAAATCTAGATTTTCAAACTGTAGTTCTGGATCTTTAGCAAATTCACCAAAAGCGTTGACCATATCACGCATGAGCTCAACTTGATTAATAATTGTATTTGTTGATTTAGATAAGAAATCCAAATCATCGGCTTTAAGCATTGATGCATAACGTTTTCGAAGCCTTTCAGCTGAAAGCTGTATTGGTGTTAATGGGTTTTTAATTTCATGTGCCATGTGCTTTGCAACATCACTCCAAGCAGCCTCTTGCTGTGCTTTTAGAAAATCACTGATGTCCTCAAAAACCAGCAATAACATAGCACTATTTGTTGAGCTAGATAATTCTTTATAACTACACATAATCTCTCTAGTGCTATCTGCTAAATCAAGTGTAATTTTTTCTCTCCAGGTTTTATTGTGTTCTATTTTAGACATAGTCTTAGAGATAAACTGGCTAAATAAGTCATTAGTTTTAATAATAATTTTCACATTGCAGCCTGTATATTGTTCGGTATCAACGTTCAAAATCACAGAAGCCGCTGGGTTAATTAGGCTAATATTTTGTCTTTCATCCAACACGATGACTCCAGCAGACAAGCCGGAAAGTATAGCCTGTAGTGTGGCTCTTTCGTGTTCAATAATTTTTCTACTCTCGTTGGCTTCTGTTTGAGCGCTTGCAAGTTTTTTGACCATCTCATTAAAAGAATTCACCAATATACCAATTTCATCTTTTCCGGCTCTTGGTATATGAATGTCTAAATCACCCTCTGCAACTGACCTTGTTCCTTCTTCCAGTGATTCTATGGGTTCTACTAAACTCTTAGAAAATTCGATGGAGCCGTATATTGTAAGCAACAATGCCAACAAAACAACTAAGGCTAGAGTAAACATATAACTATATTGAAGAGGTATTCTAAGAAAGGTTAGACGTCCGTATTTTGCGTAGGTTTGCTCAACTGATTCAGCCATCATGCTCAACGCTGGGTCCACGCTAAATATACTCTGGAGATATAATGGTATCTCGTTTGAAGAAAGCCCCAATATAGGCACCAATACCCGGATTAAATATGCCCCTTCAGAAGAAGCATCAAGATTTGTCCATGATTGTTTACTGTCTACTTGGATAATTTCTGCCTTGGTAGGAAGCCTAGGGTTTAAACCGCTTAATGTTTGAGTGCTTTGTCCTATAATCTGTAGCTCTCTATTTAAGACCAACAGCTCTAAAGCCAAAGAGCTCTCTCTAAGTGTATGAAGTTGTTGGTCTATCTCCTCAATACTTGTGAGCTTGAGTGACATATTTGTTGATTTAAATAATCCTTCCTGAATTTGCTCATCGAGCGCAGAGCGCCCTAGCATAAGCGCATTAGTAAGCCCTGTTTCTACTTCTGCATCAAACCAAACATCAATTCCTTTATTCATAAAATTTGTTGCAAAGAAAAAAACTACTGCGATTGGAATAACAGAGAGCATCCCAAAAACCAGGGTCATTTTTAAACGTAGTTTGGCGCCCAGTTTGTTTTTTTTATAATCGTTAACCAGTTGCCTGCCGCTCACTGCTACAAGCACAAACAACACAAAGAATGAGACCGTGTTGACCATTAAAATAGGTGTTTGCAATCTATTAAATTCTTCCGGGTTGTCAGATGCAAACATAAGAGCCAATAAAGAAAAGGCACTTAATCCTAGCAGTAAAAAAATAAACCTTTTTGTTATTTTTTGTTTTATTTGAAAAGTGGCCATTGGATTTGTTCTGTTTGAAAATCTAAACTATCGCGCCAAAAGGTTAGGGTTTTAATCCACTGTGGGACCCCTTGGGCTTTAATGCTAGCCGATAAAAAAACCTGATAGCTCTCATCAATATTAATCAATGAATCGTCCAACACAGGAAATTTATTGATGGTGCCCAGATTACTCAGGGTTGTTTCAATGGTTGGGTAAGATGTTTCTCTTCCGGTGTTGGTGTTTAAAACAGTGTACCTCTGAGTAAAGGCGTTGTATTTGATGGTGTAGTTTTGACTCAGTTGACCAATTTCTTGATCAACCCGCCAAGGTTTAATATTGACAATGAGAAAATCAAGGTCAATATCAAAAACCAAACCAGAGTTTAAAGCTTGAAGGTAGGCTCTATCAAAAGAAAATTCTATATTGATATCAGAATAATAAACCCCTTCTATTAAAAAAGATTCGCCTTTTATTAGTTTAACGGGCTGTGCATAAACGATGCTTGTGGTAAATAGAAAAACCACTAACGCCACAACCATATATCCTTTGATTTTATTAATGTTGTTTTTCATATCGGGTTAAATAGTTTATTAGAAAACCATCTATTATTACCAGTATGTGTTTACCAAGAACACAGGATTTGCTAGATCACTGGCCTAGAGTTTTTCCTTCATAAGCAAAGCCTTTGCAAAAATCCAGTGCCGGCATTTTTTTTCTACCTTCTAGTTGCACGCTGATTAAGGAAAGCATTCCATCACCTGTGGTAACTAGTATTTCGTTTGATGAAGTCTTGATGATAGAACCAGGCTTAAGGGTATCATTGGTTTGCTTGCTTAGTTTAGCGTCCCAAATACGAAAGTTCTTTTGTTCTAGTATAGAGTGCGCAATTGGCCAAGGGTTGAATGCTTTGATTTTTTTCAAAATCTCTGGCGCTGGTCTTGTCCAATTAATAATTGCGTCTTGTTTTGTAAGTTTTGGTGCATACGTTGCTTTTTGGTGTTTTTGTTCATTAGGAAGTAAATTTTTATTAACTATCTCTACAATATTATCTGTGATTAACCTTGCAGACATATTCGCCAGACGACTTGATAAAGCCAGCGCGTTTTCTTCTGGGTCTATAAATGTTTCAGCTACAGCAAAAACAGGACCAGCATCAAGCTCAGAAGTCATTCTAATTAAACTGATTCCTGTTTTGGTATCGCCGTTTAAAATAGACGACTGGATAGGGGACGCACCTCGCCATAAGGGCAACAAAGAGGGGTGGACATTTATTGATTCGCAATGTGGAATATCTAGAATTTTTTGTGGGATTAAACCAGCGTAAGCAATTGTTATTAAGAGATCAGGGGACAGGTTTTTAATTGTTGCAAAAACATTTTCTCTATCTAATGACTCAAAATCTAGTAGTGTTAATCCTACCTTTTCAGCAAATTGTTTAACTGGGTTCTTGGTTTGTTTTAACCCTCTTCCAGCTGCCCTATCAGGTTGGGTCATAACGGCGACAATTTGGTAGTCTAAATTATTAAGTCTTTTAATTGTCGGCACAGAAAAAGCTGATGCCCCTGCAATAATAATTTTAATAGAGGCCGCTTTCATTCACACAATCCCTCATTTATATTATTCTCGCATTGTTTTGCTTTTCTATTGCAGCTGCTTTTTTTTGTTTTTTTATTTTTTTTCTAATCCTTTGTAGTTTTACATCAGAAATTTGATCGATAAAAAGCTTGCCGTCTAGATGGTCTATTTCGTGCTGGATACACACGGACAAAAGCCCATCAGCGGCAAAAGAGATTTTCTTTCCACGTATAGATTCCGCCCTAAACATAATACTTTCAAAGCGTTTGATGTCTGCTTTGATATCTGGAACAGAAAGACAGCCCTCGTTGCTATCTACGCTCCCTTGATGTGAATCGATAACAGGATTAACAAAAACTAATGGCTCGTCCCTATTTTCAGAGATATCTAAAACAATGAGTCGAATGGGTTTGTTAACTTGCGGAGCCGCAAGACCAATCCCTTGTTCTTTATACATGGTGGCCAACATATCTTTAGAAAATCGTATTAACTGGTCATCAAAATCATGGACAGGTTTTGATTTTTTTCTGAGCCTTTTGTCTGGCTCTGTAATTACCTTTAGTGTCTTCATAACCACAACATACCACTGAAAATTAATAAAAGAGTCACATGATAGCACTTAGAAGACTAGTCTTATCAGCTCTTGAGAGCAATCGTTAGAAAAGAATAAAAAAATAAAAATGTTTGACCTATTGCTTCTTTTCGTACATTCTCAACGAAACCAACCACTATTTCCTTGTTATATGAATCATAAAATGAAAGAGGCCTTCCTGGATGTGCTGCTTTATTTGTTTGAGTATTATTCAGAAGAGCCTGGTTTAAGCAAAAGCAACGAAACCCAGATTAGAAACGAGCTTGTACTGGCTGGTTTTAAAAAAGATGCTATTGAGCACGCGATGGACTGGGTTGATGTGTTTAACAAATCACCCAACAAGATTAATATTAAAAAACCAAAAAAATACTCAGTTAGAATTTTAAGCGACAGTGAAAAATCTTTGATTAATGAAGAGTGTCAAAACTACATTACAAGACTTGAAAGATTTGGGCTGTTACCACCCTTAAAGAGAGAAGTGCTCATTGATAAACTGACAAGTATTGGTTTTGAGCCTTTGGATATTGAGGTGGTAAAAGCCCTGAGTATTTTAATGCTTTTCCAAGAACCAAATATTGACGTGAAACTAAATACCATAGAGGGAGACGCTTTTTGGGAATCCCCCTCTAAACTGAACTAAATAAAAAAACAATGGACTATATTATAGCCGCGCACGTCGCGGCTTGTTTATAGAATAATAAAATGACAAAGCTTGTTATCGTTGAGTCGCCCGCTAAAGCAAAGACCATACAACAATACTTGGGTGGTGATTATAGAGTTTTAGCCACTATTGGGCATATTAGGGAATTACCAAAAAAAGATGCTATTGACCCAGCAAACAATTATGCAATGACTTACATCACCATCCCTGGAAAAGAAGAAGCCATTAAAAAAATAACTGACGCACTAAAAGATGTAGAGGAAGTTATTCTGGCTACTGACCCTGACAGAGAAGGTGAGGCCATCGCCTGGCATGTCTCTGAGCTTTTAAAAACAAAACACGCTAAAAAAATTAATGGAAAAGAAATTAAAAGAGCTGTGTTTTATGAAATCAGTAAAGAGGCGGTCAAGGATGCCGTTTCTAAACCTCGGGACATAGCCCTGGATTTGGTTGAATCACAAGAAACAAGAAGGGCTTTGGATAGACATTTTGGGTTTACCCTATCCCCTCTTTTGTGGCGACTTTTTCCAAGCAACAATCACTCTGCAGGAAGAGTGCAAAGTCCGGCATTGCGGATGATTGTTGAAAGGGAAAAAGAAATTGAAGCGTTTGTGCCTCAAGAATATTGGACGGTTGGCGCCCTGTTGCAAAAAGAAGAAAAAATAGATGTAAAACTAACCTTGTACGAAAACGAGCCCGTAAAAAAATTCACTTTTGTGTCCAGCGCTCTTGTTGAGAGCGCTACCACAAAACTGGAAACTGGTTGCAAAAATGGCATGAGAGTAGCTTCTGTTGTGAACAAGCAAATAAAGCGTGGTCCAAAAGCACCGTTTAGAACCTCGGTGCTAATGCAACAAGCATCAGCTAAATTTAATTTTACTCCTAAAGATACTATGAGATATGCACAATCACTGTTTGCAAGGGGAGACAAGGGTGATGGATTGATTACATATATAAGGACTGACTCTATTGAAATTGATAAAACTAAACTGCCTTTAATTCAACAAAAAGTTGTTGCTCTTTACGGAGAAGATTTTCTTGAAAGAAGAAAGTTTAAAAACAAAAAGGAGGCAAAAAATACTCAAGAAGCTCATGGAGCTATAACGCCGGTTGATATAAATATATTACCAGACAGCTTAAAAACACAACTGAGTGACAATGAGTTTAAGCTTTATAATTTAATTTGGGAAAGAACTATAGCTTCCCAAATGAAGGATGCTATTTTTGAACGAACGACTATCGAATTTGTGCCCAACGGTTTGCCCGACTTAGCTTCCTTTGTTTTTTCTGAACAAAAACTGCTCTTTCCAGGTTATCTTCTAGCAACAAAAGAAGAGGTGCGTAACAAAAAACCGCCCAATATAAAGGAAGGGGATGTTGTTGATTTTCTAAACCTGACCAAAGAGCAGCATTTTACGGAGCCACCACCAAGGTTTAATGATGCAAGCATGATAAAAGCCCTTGAGGAAAAAGGCATTGGCAGGCCCTCAACCTATGCGGGTATCTTATCTAGGTTGCTAGACAGGGCCTATATAATCTCAACCCAAAGAAGGTATGAGCCTTCTGATATGGGCAGACTCGTTAGCAACTTCTTGAATGGAAGCTTTGCTGATTACATCAATGACGAGTTCACTTCAAAAATGGAGAATAATTTAGATGCTATATCTAATGGTTCCAAAAGCAAAAAAGACGTCTTGGATCAATTTTGGTCGCCTTTAGAAGAAGAGGTGGCAACAGCAGGAAAAAAATTAACAAGGAGAGACGTGAACCCACAAAGATTGCTTGGCACAGACCCAGAAGTTAACAAGCCTATTTTTGCTCGGATGACAAAAAACGGCCCCGCTGTTCAGAGGGGGGATATAGATGCCGGTGATGATCCCGAATGGAGAGCTCTTAAAAAAGGACAAAAGCTTTTTTCAATTACATATAAAGAAGGTCTGGATTTGTTTAAAGCAACCGACAGTATTCTTGGCACCCATCCAGATACTAACGCACCGATAATTGTTAGAGAAACCCGATTTGGCCCAGTGGTTCAGCTTGGAACCAATGAAGATGGAAACAAACCAAGATATGTGAGTCTTATAAAAGGGGAGAATATGGAAGAGGTGGGCCTAGAAAGAGCCTTACAATACTTAAGCTTGCCAAGAGATGTTGGCAAGGACCCAGAATCAGGCGAAACTATTTTTGCTACCATGGGCCCCTATGGACCTTATCTCAAAAGAGGCTCCCAAAATTTCTCACTTCGAAAAGGCTGTGATCCTTTTACAGTTGGATTGGATGAGGCCTTGACTAGCATTGCTAGCAAAAAAGGCAGCACAAACATCAAGGAGTTTGAAGATTCAAATATTAAAATTAAAGAGGGGCGCTGGGGGCCTTATATCACCAATGGAAAATTGAATGTTTCGGTGCCCAAAAATACAGACCCAAAAACCCTCACTGAAGAAGACTGTCTTGCTCTTTTGGACGCAAAACAGAAAAAAAACAAAAACAAGAAGAAAAAGAAGAGGTAATTATAAAATACACAGGACATGAATCATGTTTTCTTCTTCTGATTATAAAAATATACATGACGTATTGATCCATGGAGGGTTAATAGCTTTCCCAACAGAGTCGATATTTGGGCTAGGATGTGATCCTGGGAATAAAAAAGCTGTAGAGAAATTAAAAAGAATTAAAAACAGACCTCAGGAAATGGGCTTTATCCTGCTCACCCCAAATCTGGCAACCATATCCCAATGGATTGACCCTGATAAAAAACAAACCGAAATAATTTCCGCGCCTGTACAGCGGCCCACAACCTATATTGTGCCGGCCAGTAAATCAGTACCTCCTTGGCTTACCACTAACAACACATTAGCGATCCGAATAAACAAAGATCCAATTATCCAAGGTTTGTCGGATATGTTGGGTCTTCCAATTATCTCGACCAGTGCAAACCAGCACGGCAAAACACCTTGTCAGTCTGCTAGTGAGGTTCAAAAAACTATGGGCCCTCTGCTGGACTATATTATTGAAGGAGAGAAAGGTTCCTTTGGGCGCCCCTCCACAATTATTGACTTATGTTCTGGAAAAACCATACGTCCTTAATTGTCAGCCACGACAAATAACAGCTATACTCATTAAAACCTTTCATAGAGCATATATATGGATAATTATGGCGTTATAGGGAATCCGATCAAGCACAGCAAATCCCCAGAAATCCATCAATTGTTTGCCAAACAAGTTGGGCATGACATTTTATATCATCGCCTACCAGCAACAGGTGAAAGTTTTACTAGTGTGCTTGAGGAGTTTTTTAAAAAAGGAGGGAAAGGGTTAAACATCACGCTTCCTTTTAAAGAAAAAGCCTTCAGGTTTGCTGATTCATGCTCGGATAATGCCCAATCCTGCGGCTCCGTAAACACGCTAACCTTTTCTGAGGATGGAAGAACTCATGGAGATAATACGGATGGTATTGGCCTCATTAATGATCTAAAAAATAATGATGTGCTGTTAGAAAACATAAAAGTTCTCATACTGGGCGCCGGGGGGGCAACCAGAGGCATAGTGCCTGTATTATTCAATAATAATGTAGGCTCTATTGCTCTGCACAACCGAACCATGGAAAAAGCGGAGTTGTTACAGGAAGAATTTATGCCTATTGGAACAATTGAGCCTTTATCTTCTGATGGTCTTGCCGGTGGTTTTGGTTTGGTGATTAATGCCACATCAGCGAGCCTGGATGGGGTTGTTCCAGATATTCCTGACAGTGTTGTCTCAAATGCCGTCTGTTATGACCTTGCTTATTCTTATGGAGAGACGCCTTTTCTAAATTGGGCAAAAAAAAATGGCTCTGCTAAAAACTTACAGGGTTTGGGTATGTTGGTAGAACAAGCCGCTGAGTCCTTTTTCATCTGGCGGGGAGTGAGGCCTAGAACCTCTGAGGTTGTAGATAAACTCCGATCTGAGCTACTAACCTAATCTTTGCACCAGACTGCGTAAACAGTTGAGTAGTTTTCTGCAATCTCAGAGAACGCAAGCGCTGCTTCAAACAATTCTTTTTGTTTTTGTTCGTTTTTAGGTTTTTCTTTGTCGAGTCTCTCAACTTCTTTAAACAAGTAATCTGCGATGCCCAACGCTCCTCCTATGCCTTCTTTGGTTTCATTACAGGCGTTCTCATCAAGCAAATCATGATCACCTGCAAATAACAGAGCTCCTGGCAGACTCAATAAACAAATCAAAATACTTTTTTTCATACTAATATCTCCAGTCACTACTAATAAAAAGATTACTTACATTATACTGCTAGCATATATGAAAATTGCAAGCTGGAACGTAAACGGCATCAGGGCCAGAGTAGAACACGTCAAACATTGGTTAACGATATCTCGTCCTGATATTTTAGCATTACAGGAAACGAAAGTGGTCGATGATCTTTTCCCTTTTGATGCTTTTGAATCCATTGGATATCAAGCGGTAGTGTTTGGCCAAAAAGCATATAATGGCGTTGCTTTACTAACAAAAAACAAAGCCCCCAACATCACCCGAGGTATGGATGGTTACCAAGACGAGCAAGCCCGTGTAATCTCAGCAGATTATAAAGGTATTCGAATCATTGATGTTTATGTTCCGAATGGACAAAGTGTGGGTTCCGAGAAATTTGCCTACAAAATTGAGTGGTTTTCACATCTTCATCGGTTGATAAAACAGTCTTTTCAAGCCAATAAAAATCTTGTGGTGTTGGGTGATTTTAATATTGCCCCAGAAGATATAGATGTTTACGACCCGGAAGTATGGAAAGACAAGGTGCTCTGCAGTGATCAAGAAAGAACATGCTTGCGGTCTCTTTTATCTCTAGGCTTATCCGATAGCTTTAGGCTATTTGAACAACTAGAAGAGCAATACAGCTGGTGGGACTATAGAGCAGCAGCTTATCGTAGGAAGATGGGGTTGAGAATTGATTTAATTCTCCTTTCAGCTCCTTTGGTAAAACACTGTGTTTCGAGCACTATTGACGAAACCCCTAGAGGGTGGGAAAAACCTTCTGACCACACACCAGTGCTGGTTGAAATTGACACTGGTTGATATCTAGATTACTGACCCAGGAGCGTTTCGCTTCATTATAAAGAATCTGATTTTCGTGTAAAATTTAGAAGCTTAATAGTAATATTGCTTAAGAATAAAACGGAGGGTAAATCATGGCAGAAGCAGTAATAGTGGATAGCGTAAGAACTGGGTTAGCAAAATCTTTTAGAGGCGGTTTTAACCAAACCAGAGCCGATGATATGACCGCTCATATCATTAATGCTTTAATGGACAGAAATCCAAAAGTGGCTCCAGAACTTGTTGAAGACGTTATTCTAGGTTGTGGATATCCCGAGGGACCACAAGGAAATAATATTGCCAGAACCTCTGCAGTCTTATCAAAGCTCCCGATCAAAACTGGGGGCACTACTGTCAATAGATTTTGCTCATCAGGACTACAAACCATTGCTATCGCTGGAGCCCAAGTTCAGAGTGGTTTTGCTGATTGCATCATAGCTGGGGGGGTGGAGTCCATTAGCACTACTCAAGGACACATCAATACTTACATGTTTGAAAATGAAAAAATAACAAAAGCAGTGCCTGGAATTTATCATGCCATGGGCACCACTGCTGAGACTGTTGCTAAGAGGTATAATATAACCCGGGAAGCTCAAGATGAGTATGCTCTATCCAGTCAGTTGAAATGTGCAGAAGCTCAGAATCAGGGTTTGTTTGATGATGAGATTATTCCTATGAATACAGTGATGAAGGTTGTTAACAAAGAGACCGGTGAAGAATCTGAAACAGAAACGGTCGTTGATAAAGATAATTGCAATCGGCCCAATACAACAATAGAAGGTCTTGCAGGACTCAATCCTGTTTTTGACCCTGAGGGGGGCTCCGTTACTGCAGGAAACTCTTCACAACTCTCAGATGGAGCTTCGGTAACGATGGTTATGAGTGAGAAAAAAGCAAATGAACTCGGTCTTGAGCCTTTAGCTTATTTTAGAGGGTTCACAGTCACGGGTTGTGAGCCTGATGAGATGGGTATTGGTCCCGTTTTTGCTGTGCCGAAACTTTTAAAAACAGCTGGTTTAGAAGTCGCTGATATAGGTCTTTGGGAACTAAACGAAGCCTTTGCCTCACAAGTGGTCTATATACGAGACCAACTTAACCTGCCAACCGAGAAGTTAAATATTCATGGCGGTTCAATAGCAATTGGTCATCCTTTTGGCATGACTGGATCCAGACAAGTGGGTCATTTAACCCGTGAGCTCAAACGTAGAAAAATCAGGCATGGGGTCGTAACAATGTGTGTGGGCGGTGGTATGGGAGCAGCGGGTCTGTTTGAATCAATCTCACACTAGTCAAAAGAGATTTTATGGCTTTTTATCTGTCTCCTGAAAGAGAACTCCATCATTAATAAAACCCTGAATAGCTGCAGGGTTGAAACCAGCCTCAAGTAGAATTTCTTCAGTATTCAACCCGACCGGCGGTCCAGTGTGTGAGTGTTGAGGCGTGGAATGGGAAAATTTAATAGGGCTACCTATTTGCTTCTCTTCTTCTCCTCCCAAAGAAGAAACGTCAACAACCATTTTTCTGGCTTGAATTTGTTCATGCTTGACAGCTTCATCTAAACCAATTACAGGCTCGACACAGGCATCCAAGTTAGAAAAAATATCAACCCACTCAGCATATGTTTTTTGCTGAAATGCTTCTTGTATAAATAGAATTATTTGTTCTTGGTTCTCAGGATGAAAGTATTTTGCATCAAACATTTCTGGATTGCCTAGTGCCTCAGAAAGCTGTTGAAAAAATTTTGGTTCCAGACTGCCAACAGAAAAATACTTGCCATCTTTAGTTGGATAATAATTATAAAAACTGCCTCCATTAAGAGCATTGGTTTCATAGCTTGGATTATTTTGATTAACTAAATAATCGGCAGCATGGATCGAATTCATGGCAAAGCTTGCGTCTGTCATACTGACATCTATCCACTGACCTTTTCCTGTTTCTTGTCTATAAACTAATGCGGCAAGTATACCGGTTACTGCATGCATGGACCCACCTGCAATGTCAGCAATTTGGAGACCCGACAACACTGGTCCTTTTTCTTTGGTGCCACTAAAACTACTAACACCTGCTATTGATAAATAGTTAATATCGTGACCCGCACGATTTTTCAATGGTCCAGTTTGTCCATACCCCGTGATGGAACAATATATGATATTTGGTTGTATCTCTGAAAGTGCCGCATAGTCTAAACCTAGACGCTCCATGACACCTGGCCTGAATTGTTCAACAATAACATCATATTCTTGAATCAAGCTTTCTATAATTTGGTGGGCCTTATCTGCCTTCAGGTTGATAGAAATAGAGCGTTTTGATCTTCCTAAATACGATCTCATAGCTGTTGCTTCTATTAAAGCAGCTTTGGTCTTGATGGGCTCAACCCAGATCACATCCGCACCCATATCGGCCAACATCATAGTTGCATAAGGCCCGGGAAGCAACGTTGAGAAATCAAGCACTTTGAGTGATGTTAGATTTGCCACAGTTTTTCTCCTAGGACAGTGAGTCTAATGCCTGGTTCAGTTTGGACACAACCATGTCGGCATGTTCTTTTTGAAAGGTCATAGGTGGTCTGAATTTTATAACGTTGTTTTCGGGTCCAGTGATGCCCGCTAGGACTCCTAGCTCTTTTAATGTGTTAATTACAGCTGATGTGTCTTGTGCTGAGTGTTGTGAAACAAGCTCTACTCCTATAAACAAGCCTCCGCCTCTAATTTGATGGATTATTTTGTGAGCTTTTGAAAGGCTACTTAGGGCTTGTCTGAAATAAACACCTACACTCTCGGCGTGCTCCACCAGCTTGTTTTTTTCAATGAAATTGATAACCGCTAAAGCAGCAGCACAGGCAACAGGGTTACCGCCAAAAGTATTAAAATAAGCCTGTTTCTTATTATAAACATCTGCAATTTTTCTTGTTGTAACCACCGCAGATATGGGATGGCCGTTGCCCATAGGCTTACCCAGTGTAACAATATCTGGCACCACATCATCATGTGCAAAGCCCCACATATGCTTGCCTGTGCGTCCAAAACCAGACTGAACCTCATCAGCAATTGCAAGCCCACCTGCGTCTCTAACAATTCGATAAATGCTTCGTAAATAACCTGGGGGAGGCAAGAAAATGCCATCGCTACTGAACACATTATCAAAAATAACAGCAGCGGTGCCGACTGTGCTGCTCAGTTGATTAATTGTCAACACAGCTTGGTCTATAAATACTTCTGGTTCAGCAAGATATGCTTTAGGTCCGGGTAGTGTGGCGATCCAATTTTCTCTTTGTTGTAAAGGATAGTCTTCTGGGCTCATTTGAAACACTGCCGTGGTATTGCCGTGGTAGGCATTTTCAGAAATAATACAGCCTTGATTTTTTGAATAGGCTCTAGCAATCTGCAATGCCAAATCATTAGCCTCACTTCCACTACATGTAAAATAACAAACATTGAGATCCTCTGGCATGGTCGCTGTGAGCTGTTCTGCCAAACACACAATACTTTCATGCAAATAACGGGTGCTGGTATTTAGGGTTTTTGACTGTTGTGTTATCGCATCGATCACATCTTGGTTCGCATGCCCAATGTGGGCAACATTATTGTAAACGTCTAAATATTTATTATCTTCTGCGTCAAACAACCAAACATCCTTGCTTTTAGTGATGTGCAGGGGTGTTTGGTAGAAAAAAACCTCAGCATTTCCCAAATGCTTCCGTCTTCTGTTGATTAAGGCTTTGTCTTTGTTATTTATTTTTGCGTCCATGTTCCAGATTGATAGATTGTGCCTTTTTTATAAAGGTTTCTGCCGCGCTCTCTAAATTAAGCCTGCATAACTCTTCGAGGATTCTCCATGATTTTTCTACTCCACCTAGAATATATTGTTTGTTTTCTGGATGTTGAGCACCTCTCCATTCACCAATGATTACTGTCATGGTAATTCTGTTGGTAATTAATGCTGGCAGCAATGCTAGTTCGTTTTCATTCAATGGGTATTCTTGTTGGTAGCCTGATAACAAATGAACCGTTCCTTGAGTTAGATCCTCAGTAGCTATGGTCTGGTAAGCTGCGGCAACCGCGAGGTCATTAACTAAGGGTGCATAAACCATATCTCCAAAGTCGATCATCCCTAGAACTAAACCATCTTGATTGAAATCCAAAATAACATTGGCTTGGTTCATGTCGTTGTGAATGACCTGTGAGCGTAGTTGCTGTATTTTTGGCTCCGTGTTTTTTGTAAAACGCTCTAGGCTAGCTCTTGCAATGTCTCTTTTGTGTTTATCTTTGATGTGTGAAAGCAGGTGATATAGAAAGCCTGCTTGTTTGACATCCCAGAGCAACTCATGGCCTGAGCTGGGGTGTGAAAAACCCTCCAATCCTTTGCCCAGTTTGGCGAGAAATCCTCCCATCGTTCTATGTAAAACATCTGGACGGTCTTGATCGGTGCTATCCTCCAAAGGAACGCCCTTGATAAAACTAAGAAGCCGAACATAGTGTTGATTGTTGTTTACCACAATGCTAGATATTTCTTTTCCGCTCAGGTCCTGACACACTCTTGGCAACAACAAAGAAGGTGAAGACTTCAATAAATGATTTAGTGCTTGGTTTTGAAAATCAAGAACATCAAAAGACTCCTTTGAGTTTGCGATTTTTAACACATATTGTTGTTGTTTTTTATTGGTTGCTAGAAAATTTTGATCCCTTTCGCTATCTAAAGGCTCCAGATCAACAATGTCGCTAAACCAAGTGCTGGCTGCTTGTTGTGCATCATCTAAACTGAGCCTTGGTGCTGGGCTTTCAAGCGTAGGAAAAGAAAAAATATTATTAGACATTTGTTTTAGCTGTGTGGTTCATTAAGTCGTGTCCATGGTTATTCAAAATAATCAACACATCCTGCTTCTTTTAAAACAGAATCAAGTAGGTGTCGATTTGGAATTGTTTGATATTCTTTTAATAACATTGTAAATGACTTCAGGTGGTATTTTTGGGCCGAGCTAACAGAGTGAGAAAAATTTTCTCCTTTAATATTAACTGACAATTGGTCATCACCATTGATTATAGCCTGGTTGTTTGCAGCTAACCAAGGCAAGTATGTGGCCCCCAGCTGGTCTTTTAAAATAGGCATCAGTGTTTCTTTTAGGTCATCCCATAGCTCAAACTCACCTTCAGCTTTAGGGTTAAGCATGCGGTGGATCCATTCCAGTGTTTTGGGATAGCCCGATTCAATAATTTTATTTGCTGTTGGGTCAGTCCAAGCGTTGTATAACTGCCCCCACAGCCCAAAATCGCCAATTGATGGCCGAAAACCAAAACAATAAGGTCGAGTTTGAAGGTGCGTTTCAAGCAACTGCAAAAAGTCGCTAAAAGATTTTTCAATTAAGCCCTCTGTGTTTTCATTAGAGCCAACAACCCATAGCCTAGACTTTTGTCGCTTTCTAAAAGTGGCCGCAGCGTATTTTTTAAACACTGCGTTGGCAATGGGGATTCTATTGATCCAAGTGGGTGTAAAAAGCTCAGCAAAACGGTTGGCTGCAGAAATCTGGTCCTCTGGGTATCGCCAACGATAGTGGAACATGCACTTTACCATCCATTCATCTGCATACTCCTCTAATAATCTTGAAACAAAAGCTGTATGGGGCTCTTTAGGCACAATGGTATTGTCTGGGTGTTGTTTTTCCATGAGCTGAATGATCGGTGTAGAGTCTTGTAATCCCTCATTCTCTGGTGTTATCACTAGAGGGACGATTTGTATTTTTGCGTATTTGTTATATTCCTTTTGGGTTGTTTGATCTCTAACAATCCAGGTATGTGGAATGTTTTTATATCTAAAATAAGACCGAACCTTTATTGAATAAGGGGACAGTTCTGCCCCAAATATAAGGTATTTCTCAGACATTACTTATCAGAACCAATTAAATCGAGCGCTCTTCGAATGATCGGAGTCAGTTTAATTTCGCTTTGATTATCATCTTTAAAATAACCATTCCATACTGCAACAGTATCCTTCTCGGGGTTTACAATTAAGCCCTGCCCGGCCCATCCCCCTTTGTAAATATCATTGTTTTTAAAAACCATGTCCCACTGGTAAATATTGTGCTTGATTGCCCAGCCTGCCCTATCCATTGGAATGCCTTGGTTGCTCATCAGCTCAGGCCTGCCTTCATACATCAAGGTATGAATATGCTTGTCAGAAACCAACTGTTCATCTGAAACAATTTGATGGCTGGGTGTAAACAATAATCCGAACCGAGCAACATCCCGGGGTCTAGCCAAAAGCCCACCATGCATGACCGGAACCCCATACCTAGGTGCAAATATTGCTGCATCACTTTCGGCGCCAATATGGGTCCAAATCATTTCACTGAGAGCATCCTGTAGCTGCATGCCGGTGATTTTTTCAACCAACCATCCAAGCACAAAGGTGTTTACTCCAGAATAATCAAATTGTTTCCCTTGTTCGCCATATCGGCCCACATTGAGCTCAGCAATATATTCATATGGATTATTAGGTGAGCTTTCATCCCACATACCATCACCAACTGCCATGGAGTATTGGTAGTAACAGGAGCTCTTATCTATATATTCTTCGGAACATTTGATGCCAGTCGCCATATCTAATATATTTTTTATCAAAATCCCTTCATAATCAGAGCCGATTAACTCTGGCAAGTAAAAATCCACTGGTTTATCAATATCAATTTTTTTCTCCGCTTCTAACATAGCCACCAATGTTGAAACAAACACTTTGGTCACAGACCAATACACTGGTTTTTCATGAGGGTTCATTCTTGGGTAGTGTTCAAATACAATATTTCCTTTATGAAGTATCACAACAGCAATTGCTGTTGACTCATCGCTTTCTAAAAAATCTACAAATGTTTTGTTGCCAGATGGTGTTTGAATTTGTAAAGCGCCAATCTCGGGATAAATTTTGGTTTTTAGTGGCTTTACCGGACCGTTTCTATAGATAGTGTTTGTTGGAAATAACTTATTAAGGTTTTTAAAATTCCAAAGCATGTCTTCGCCATTAACCGTCCACCAAATGTCATTCCTTGGGATTCGTTCGATTTGTCTTCTGGTCTCATCAACAACGGGTGCAACAGATATCTCTGTGCCCAATGCAATCAGTGTATTGGCTACAAGAGTTAAAAAAATAAAGGGGTGTATAACTTTTCTCACAATAACCTCTATTTTGCTTCGTTTGCTCCCGGATAGTCTAGGGTAAGATAGATAAAAGACTTTAAACCCTCATCCAACGCATCATCATCAATGGTAAAATAGGGCGAATGATTCCCCGGCTGCGGTTCTGTAACTCCTTTATTGTTAACCCCAAGACTAAAATAGAGACCAGGTATTTCTTGTGCGAAATATGAGAAATCTTCTGCCCCGGTTCTGGGCTCATCCAGCTCTACAAACTTACCATTGGTCGCTGCTTTAAAGGAGCTTTCCATCCGGTCTAATAACTCTGGGTTATTAACAGTAACAGGATAAAAACCGCCAACATCAAATTCAACAGTGACTTGTGTGCCTGTGCCAGCAGCTATTCCGTTAGCTATTTGTCTGATTTCATCGTAAATCTCTGCACGAAGATTTTGATCAAATGTTCTAATGGTTCCAATTATTTGTGCCTCCTCTGGAATGATGTTATTTCTAGTGCCCGCCTTTACTATCCCAACAGAAACCACAGCAGGGTTGTTGATAATATTAATTCTTCTGCTGACCACTGTGTTTAATGCATTGATTAATTGTGCAGCGGCCATAATTGGATCAAGCCCTTCCCAAGGTCTTGACCCATGGGACTGGACACCTTTTATATTAATCTCATAAGCCGATGCAGCAGCCATAGCAGGTCCTGATTTAACAAAAACATAACCATGGGGGGCATTACCCACATGCATTCCAAAAATTACTTCTGGTTGATACTTTTCAAACAAACCCTCCGCTAACATCATTTTTGCTCCGCCGCCTTCGCCTGCAGGAGGGCCTTCTTCTGCGGGTTGAAAAATTAATAGAACCTTGCCTTTTAAGTGTTTTTTGTTTTTAGCCAAAAACTCTGCAACACCCATTAATACCGCAACATGCGCATCATGGCCGCATGCGTGCATGACCCCTACATCATTCCCAAGATAGCTAGCACGGGCCGTGGAGGCATAAGAAAGTCCTGTTTTTTCTTCGACTGGCAATGCGTCCATATCTGCTCTTAATGCAATCGTTGGGCCACTTTTGCCGCCTTCTATTAGACCCACAACACCGGTGTAGGCAATGCCTGTTTCTGTTTTAATGCCAAGCGACTCAAGATGGTTTGCAACTTTTTTTGAGGTGTTAAATTCCCTATTACTAAGCTCGGGGTTTTGATGAATGTCATGTCTCCACTCAACCACTTTCTCCATTAAAGATGCGAGCTCAATATCGAGATCCTTTTTTAGATCTGCTGCAAATAGATTGGTGGTTAGCAAGGCAGAAAGAACAAAAATACTCCTAATCATTGGTTAGCTCCATTATTTATTGGTTGTTCGGGCTGTGTTATTGTTTATTTATCTTTTAGTTTGCCTGCTTTTCTTAATTGCTTGCGTATCCTGGTTGCACTAATTGCGTGAGTGCTTTTGTCAAATGTCTCTTCTTCCAAGTTGTATCCCACACCTCTACCATAAGTGATGTTTACTATATTAGGAACCAACATAATTTCATAATCAACGCTCCTTTTAAAACCATCCTTTGCTAGCTCTTTTTCTATATTATTACAAACCGTATTCCAGTCGAATGGATTGTCTGATTGTTTTTCCCTTTCAGATACACCATGCACATCTCTAACTTGGATTATCACTTGCCCTGTCTTTTTGATGCACCGTTTAAATAGTGCTTGATGACCATCGTGCCAAGGTTGCCATCTACCTAACATCTGAACGGTTGGTTTCTTCCAGTCAAACATTTTTTAGCAGCTTGTTTGCAATCATTTCATGATTAGTGTCGTTCCACTCGGTAATGTGAAAGTCTACATTCTCAGGGTGCTCAAAAATTCGGTTGGTGTCTTCAAAAGCTCCCTTCCGAATGGTGTCCATCCAGATGACAATATCGGGTTCAAAATTCTCTCGTGTCTGTTTAGTAGGGCATATAAAATCACAAATAACAAATCTTGAGTTGGCTTTTTCAAAATCGGCAAATGATTTCATTCTTAAGCTCTGTCTGAGCCTCCCCTCCTTGCTGAAGTCCCAATCATTAGCCATGCTTCTCACTTTGTCAGCGTTATACCACGCAGCTGTCAATAACGGCTGCAATCTTTCAGAAAGGTATGTTTTTCCACTTCCTGGAAGTCCCATAATAAGTATTTTCATTGTTTCTAACCTATTATTAATTAATAAAGAAACCGGTCTATGATTCAGATCAATATAGTTAATTAATGTATCGGTATTGTGAGGTATTTTAAAACCATTGTCTTGTCTATTCTTTTTTAGCTATAACAAAAAAGGGGTTCTTATAAAAACCCACAAGGTGTGCCCATTCCAGAGTAGCTATATCGGTTTGAACTGGAATTCTAAAAAGGAAGTTTCGAAGTTTGTGCTGGCGGTAGTCGTTTTTGGTGTTCGCTCTTGGTTTGCTTAAGGACTTAAATAAAATTTTTTATAAAAAAAATTGTACGCGTATGTGCTATATCCTACTGTAATATTACAATAACCACGATGGGGCAATTAAGAAATAAATAATAAAATTATTATAAGTATCTTAATTGTAATAATGGGGTTATTTTGAAGAAGAAGGTAGACTAACTGAAACTAAAGAGTGAAAAAACGGAGAACTAATCGAATAATGAAAAAACTTCTCACTATTCTCTTTCTGGTTCTTCTGAGTTTTTATTCTCATTCCCAAGGCCTTCCTCCTGACGGTCCTTATGAGTCTTTCCATGAAAACGGTCAATTGAAGACTGTAACAAACTTCAAAAACGGTTTGTGGGAAGGCCTTCATGAGGGTTTCTATGAAAATGGTCAGTTAGAAGAGCGTGGAAGCTTCAAAGATGGTAAACGAGAAGGGCTCTGGGTGAGTTACGATGAAAATGGTCAATTAATAACAAAAGGAGACTTCAAAAACGGTTTGAGGGAAGGTCTTTGTGAGTTCTTCTATGAGGGTGGTCAATTAAGTTGGAGAATAAACTACAAAAACGGAGAACAACATGGTCTTTCTGAAACTTACTATGAAAACGGCCAACTAAGGGCTATAACATACACAAAAAATGGAGACTTTCATGGTACTTATAAGTCTTTCCGTGAAAACGGTCAACTAGAGTTAAGAGGAAATTTCAAAAACAACATATGGGACGGTCTTTGGGAGAGTTACTACGAAAGCGGTCAATTGGAGAGAAGGGGAAATATTAAGAACGGAATACTAGACGGTCTCTTTGAAACTTACCACGAAAACGGTCAATTAAAGACAAGAGGAAACTATAAAAATGGAAAACTTTCAGTTCTCAAATCTCCAGAATAGTAGATCATCGCTGTGGTCATTGATCTTTAGAATTACTGAAGCAGGTAAACAACGGCATTTTTAACTTCTTGATCAGAAAGATCAAGACGCCCACCTTTTGCGGGCATAATTCCACTATCACTCCTATAGCCTTCAATGGCGTGTTTCATGAGAGTCTCAGTGCCTTGCTCCATACGAGCCTCCCAAGCAATCGGAACGCCTATGAAAGGAGCGCCCCCTGCTCCAGTTGTGTGACAGATAAAACAGGCGGAGTTATATGCTTCTTCGCCATTCATTACAGTGGCTAATGGGGCAGGAACGATTTTAGTAGTAACGATTTCAGATGTTTGTTGTTGGTTTTTTTTCAATGTGAATACAGGAGATATTCTATCTTCCAGCCTGCTGTTGTTGTGTTTACTGGTAGTATCTACAGCCTGATTTTTGATCAAACCACCGCCTAAATCTCCTACAAACTCAAACAGTAATATACAGCAAGCAAAAACAACGATTAAGGCTATAAATTTTTTATTAGAGAAACCTAACCCCGTGTCACTCACGACAGCTCCTTCTTTTTTAAACTATCAAGACAACGATGCCTCGAATACTGCTTACCAGTATAAATCGTGTTTGCTTTGTAATAAAGGAGATGTAAGCATATTTATCTAGAGCGTTTAAATAATATTTTTAATAAAAAATATTGCACACGTATGCGATATATCCTACTGTAATATTACAAATAGCAACAATAGGGGTAATTCAAAAATGAATAAGAAAATTATTCTAAGCATCCTGATTATAGTGGGTATATTTAAAATAGATGCTTTGACGGCAGCAATTACAATTGAAGAGATTACCGTTACAGCGAGATATCGTTCTGAGAATTTACAGCAGGTGCCGCTTTCTATTTCTGCTTTTTCTTCTGATCAGTTAGATAAAGCAGCTATAAGAAATGTTGATGATTTAGCAAATTTTACCTCAAATATGACTTTTAGTAGCAGCGAGAGTAGTCGTCTGCATGTTCCCGTAATACGTGGTATGGGTATGATTGATACTCGTGGTTTTGATAACAATGTCAGTATTTTTGTGGATGGCGCATTTATTTCTGGTCGAAGCGCCCAAAATGTGGGCATGCTTGATTTAGAGCGTGTTGAGGTTATTAAGGGTCCACAAAGCGCTCTGTATGGTCGTAATTCTTTTGCTGGTGCGATTAATTATGTAACCAATAAACCAGGCGATGAGTTGAAAGGATCAGTTTCAACGACTATGGATTTCGACAATCTTCTCCAAATTGGTGCTTCTATTGCTGGGCCAATTATCCAAGGTAAACTTTCTGGAAGGCTTGCGGTGGATCTTGATGAAGGTGGTAGTACCTATGACAATAGGCCAATGGGCGAGACATCCAGCATGGACTGGTTGGAACCAATGCCTCCGAGTGGTGAGCTTGGTGGTCACGATCATGAAAGCGTTATGGGAACACTCAGATACACTCCAAATGATTTTGCTGATATTGTTTTCAGTTTGTTTCATACTCAGGGAAATGTTGACCAAATGCCACTTTCAATTGACCCCAATAATTGTGGCGAGTATGACAATCCAGCAAGCGGATATGATAAAGGAGCTCCTTACTATCATTGTGGTGAGGTACATGGAGCAGAAACAGATACATTTGCTATGTCCCCTGATGCTTACTCAGATGAGAGTAGCTCAACACGTGTAACATTAAAAATGGATTTTAATTATGATGATTATACCGTTACATCAATTACCTCTTATTCAGACAATGATAGCCATGGAAATATGGACCTTGATCGTGGTTATAGGGGTGCCGAACATTATGGTTGGACTACTGTTGCTGCAGCTCAATCATATTTTTATGGTGGTCCTCTTTATGGCCGTATGGCTAATTTGGGTCCTATTGGCACTCCACCGTTATTGTCATCGGATCCAGGGTTCCCGGCACCCACTATACCAATTGGAGGATTATTTTTAGCCGACACTTATCTTGGATCACAGAATCTTGAACAGGTATATAAATCTCAAGAAATTAGAATAGAATCCAACTCAGATCAAAGACTCCGATGGTCTGCGGGTGTGTATTATTTTAAATCTGATAGCACTACGTCATCAGGCTTTAATATTGATGTGAGTGCTGCGCTTGAAGCATCAGGTTTGGCTGCTAATGAACTTATTTTTCTTACTGCTGAACACCTATATTTTCCAACAGCATTCCATCCTATGTTTGGCTTTCCCATCGCCTTCTTCAATGGGGTTATGGGTGTTAGCCACCCAGTGCTTGCTCAACCATCTTTAGACCCAGGGAGTGCTGGAGTAATTTGGTGGGAGGGAAGCAATCCAAATAATTATCTAACTTCTTCTGAAAATGAAGTGACACAGCGTGCACTGTTTGGTTCGGTGCAATATGATATTACAGATCAAATTACCATAACAACAGAATTGCGTTGGACTGAGGATGATCGTGACAACTTAGATACGAAGGATGATTTTTTCTTCTCGCTAGCATCCTATGTAGCAGCAGGTGTTCCTGCTTATAATGAAGTTAAGCATGATTATTGGGATCCCAGATTCACTTTAAGCTATCGGGCATCGGAAGACCGTATGTTTTATGCTTCTGCCTCTCACGGCACTCGATCTGGTGGAATCAATCCCAATCTTCCTATTACAGCAGATCCATTTTTTGAGCCCGAAGAGAATTGGACTTATGAAGTGGGGGCTAAAACTTCATGGCTTAACGGCAGGTTACAGATTAATGGTGCTGCTTTTGTTATTGACTGGACGGACGCACAGTTTAGACAGATAGTATCTAATTACTTAACAACAACAGCTAACTCAGAAGGATTGGATGTTACTGGCTTTGAGGTTGATTTTGTTTATAGTCCAATTGATCAAATATTAATCACTGGTGGTTATGGTTATGCAAATGCTGAGTTTGCTGATGGCACTCTTTGGACTGGCGGCAATGCTTTCTGTAGCAAGATGTTAGATGGAGGCTCCAGTGTTTATCCAACATTGCCAATAAATTGCATAACATCACCTGTTAACGGTAAAAGCTACCCTGATATGAGTAAAAAAATGCCGAAACGTTCTAGCAAAAATACTGCTCATTTAGCTGTTGAGTATAGGCAGTCGCTACCTGAATCAGCATTCAATGATATGAATGGTTTTGTTAGGCTTGATGCCGTTTATCGCTCTAAACAGTTTATGGATGAAATGAATGTTGGCTTCGTGCCTGATCGTACGGTGATGAACCTAAGTGTTGGCGTTGAATCAGGAAAGTTTGATCTGATTTTCTGGGTTCGGAATCTGTTGGATGAAGATTCTCCAATCTTTGCACAACAATTTGGAACAGATTTTAATTCCCAGTTAACAACATCAAGCGCTTTAAACCCAACATTGCGTCAAGTGGGTGTGAGTGGTCGCTTCCGTTTTTAGTAAATTAGACAAGCTGAACCATTCTTAGTCATTTAATAGCAAACACTAGTTAAACGTTGGCTAAATTCCCATGAGAATTGTAAGCATTGTATTTGGTTTGTTTATGACGCTTATGATGAGTGGAACGCCTTCATTGGCTATCAACAGTGATGATATAAATGACAATGAACTTATTCTCGTTGCTGGTGCTTCTGGAAGAACAGGGGTTTATGTTCTTAAATATTTGAAAGCGGAAGGTAGAAATTTTATTGCGATGACCAGCAATAGAGAACGCGCAATTGAAAAGGTCAGTGATGATTACAACTGGGTAGAAGCCGATGTAAAAGACCTAAAGACCTTAGAGCCAATTATGGCGGGTGTAACGAAAATTATTTCTGGTCTAGGATCGACAAAGTTTGAGGGTCCAAATAGTCCTGAGCATATTGATTATGGCGGAATTAAGAATCTGGTTGATGTAGCCGAGGCAGCAGGCACGGTTGATCAAATTGTTCTAATGTCGTCTTCAGGCGTCACCCAGAAGGATAACCCTCTCAATAGATTTGGTAATGTTTTGACCTGGAAACTAAAAGGTGAAGATTATCTGCGTGCAAGCAGTATTTCTCATACCATTGTCCGTGCGGGTGGCTTAACCAATACCGAAGCTGGAATCGTTAGCATACGATTGCAACAAGGCGATAGAGCATTAAATGGAGGTATGACAGGTCGTGGTAATTTTGCTGCAATCTGTATCGAGGCTCTTACCAATCAGGATGCAAAGAATAAAACCTTCGAAGCTTTTGATGATAAAACACTCGAGCCTGATACTTGGTTAAAAGTTTTTTCAAAGCTCATACCTGATGAGAAGCAATAGATAAAATCTACAATTACGATTCAGGCGAATTATAAGCTGATGATAAAAAAGAAGAGCAGGACTACTTCCTTTAATGTTGCTGAACTAGCGGGCGTATCTCGATCAACTGTATCACGAACATTCACTCCAAATGCCTGCGTCTCATCAGAGACTAGAAAAAAAGTAATTGTAGCAGCTGATAAACTTGGTTATCGGCCCAATGTCATGGCTCGCAGTCTTGTTACGCAAAAAACCCAATTAATTGGACTAATTATAGCTGATTGGCATAACCCTTTCTATGCCAGCACTTTAAATAGTTACAGTGAAAAATTACAAAAAGAAAATTACCAAACTATTTTGGCAACCATTAATAAAAATAGTGACATTAATGCTTCCATTGAGTTTCTATTGCAGTATCAGGTAGATGGAATAATCATGCTCTCTGCCTTGCCATCTAGGGCTATAGTTACAGCATGTAATAAAAAAAATACACCTCTAGTTTTAGTAGGTTCTTCAGCAAAAAGAATCAGTGTTTGTAATGTAAGCATAGATCACAATGCGATTGGGGAGAGCTTGGCTAATTTTGCTTTAGATCTTGGATATAGGCGTTTTGTCCTTATAAGGGGTGATAAGAAATTTAAAGCAGGCGTCCAAAGAACCAAGGCTTTTAGCAAAGTTCTAGAAAAAGAACATAAAGGTGAAATTGTTGCCGATCTTACAGGCCTATTAGGTCATGACGAGGGACGAAACGCCATGGCAGATATCGTAAAAATAAAACCTGAACTTGTAATATGTTCTTCAGATTTAACTGCGCTGGGCATTATGGACGGAGCACGTGTAGATTATAATCTTGAGATACCAAAGGACATTGCGGTCATTGGTTTTGGAGATACTCCAATGTCTTCCTGGGGGATGAATCGTTTAACGACTGTTCAGTTACCACGTGAAGACTTGATCGATGAATCCATTGATTGCCTACTTAAGCGTATTTATGATCCTCAGCTTCCTCCAAAAAGCACTGATCTGCAAGCGGTTATAGTACCTCGTGACACAACTAGGCAAATCTAGGTTTCCTGATAAAAGGATTACTCTGGTTTTATGAATTTGAATATGAAACGATCCGATTTCCCTCGTATAGCAGGCATCATAACCATGGTATTGTGCATATCACTGGGGTGATTTAAAACGTCACTTTCAGCAATAAAAAGAAACCCCGCACTTTCAACTTCTTGCTTAACAAGAAGTTGGTCTATGCGATGAAATTTATCTACATCACGTAAACCAGATCCCGCTTCAGCTTTATGATCAACAACTATAAGAGTGCCGCCTGGTTTAAGCGCATCAAACAAAGCATTATTCATAGCTTCTGAATTGATATTAAGCTGTGATAAATGTGTGTCATGATAGATCAGAATAATAATAGCGACATCAAGTGGTTCAGAAAAGACAGGAGAATTGAATGTACCCATAACACTAGATACATTGTCACGTTCTTCAGCTATTGGATCTGTTGGATTCCCGCTTTTAAAAATACGAGCAAATTCTTTGCCATTAAAACCATAGACATGACCATTTGGCCCAACAATATCACTTAGAATTCTTGTATAATAGCCACCTGCTGAGCCGATATCAGCAACCACATCACCAGATTTAATGCCCGAAAAGAGCATGACTTCAAATGGCCTTCTGTCAATGTCACGCTGTCTATCTTTTTCAGGTCTTGATTGATTCTCAACTGCCTTTTTGATAACAGTTTGCAGATATATGTTGTTATCAGAGCTTTCTATGTCTGTAGAAATACAGACTGATACTAATAGTATAAGTGTACAAAAAGTTGCTAGTTTTATTTTCATAATCATTGTTAATACGATGTGGCTGTTCTTAATAAAGTATTTTGAGCAAAATTAGTCCATAAATATCCGATATAGATGTAGCATATCAGAGTCATAAGCATTAAATGTTTTACCTATGGATTCATCATTGCCTAATGCTTCAATGGCTAAATTAGCAACATCTACTCTAGCAATATAGCTAAAAGCCAAATGATCTTCAGTCAGTTTTGCCTTACCCGAAGATTGACCATTGCTAAACCCACCGGGACGAATAATAGTAAAAGCAAGACCACTATCACGCAGATGATTTTCAGCCTTTGCTTTTAGTGGGATAACTTCGTTATGACCTCGACGAGCGGGCAATGGTAAAGCATCATGTGATTGTCCAGTTCCAATGACAGTAATTAAAATAAAGCGGTTTGCTCCAAATGTTTTTGCTGAGTCTATAATATTGCGATTACCAATAAAGTCAGGGCGCTTATTTGGGTCCATCTTTACTTGGCCGTAGATCATTGATTGAATGAAATTCTGTCGTGAGGGTAAATCTTTAGCTGAAGTGCCCAGTGCTGATATTACTGTACCATAGCTGTTTTGAGAAAAGATTGCTTGGACCTGTTCTTTAATAAGGGCGTCAGCGATCACTTGCTTAACCCCAAGTTGGTTTAATTTTTCAACATTTGAAGTGGATCGAACCATTGCAGTCACATCCTCACCACGATCTAGTAGTTTTCTAGCGATTTCAAGCCCTGCACCTCGAGTTCCCCCAACAATTAGAATTTTATTTGCGGGAGACACATAATTTGAAGATGATAAAAACGTTGTAGGTGTGTGGTAAACGCCGCTCATTAAGATTAAATAAGTGCTTGATATAACTATCGAAGCAATTAATAGGTAGCCTAGAGAGCGTAATATTATCGAAATTATATTCATATCTTTCTTTACTGAGCTCATTTAGTGAACAGCTTTTTCAACAACACAGATTTGTTTTTTGTAAAAAAAACAGGGTATAATTTCTTGTAGATGATTGCAAACGTGTGCATGGCTCTTAAGCTAAGGGTTAAAAAAATATGCTCTAAACATCATCAAATTGATTTAGATCAATGAGTAATGCACACGTTTGCAATAATCTAATGTCCTAAGACTAAATTATTTACATTATTTTATATTAGAGGAGGATGATATGACCATTAACCAAACTATTTACGAGCGTGGAAAAACAGCAGGTATTTTTCCCTCGCTCTCATCACGCAGAGATGAAGCCTATGTAGGTTTTATAGAAGATGCTCGTAATCTATTGATGCATGCACAGCAAAAACCAATTGGAGAGTATAGCCGATCGTTGTTGCAAGATGCTGGAAAGAGTATGGAAACCGATCCTAAAAGTTCAGCAGAAGCTCAAGAGTTGCTCATGAAAGATAGCGTGTTAAAAACCTATTACCGAGTAAAACGTTCCCTTCAAGAATCCTTTTGGGAATGTATTCTAAATTCTTTTAATATGAAAAAAAATGAATTACTACAAGCCCTGGATGATGCTGAGAAAATTGGCCCTGGCTCAGTCAGTTATGACCCGGACTATGCTGTGGCGGACTACACCAAAAGAGAAATTCACCTTCAGCCTGGTGGTTATGTCAACGAACCGCTCGCTGGCTTTATTTACGACTATGGTTTAAAGGTTTTTATGGGTGGTTCTGCTGATAACGACGCAGCCCATAAAGGCCTAGCCAGCACCGCTGGTGCCCCTAAAGATGGGCAAGTAAGTCGCATCCTTGATCTCGGCTGCAGTGCGGGTGGGACTATCACAGCCCTGAAGAACATTTACCCGGATGCCGAAGCTTGGGGTATTGATGTCAGCGCCGCTATGGTGCGTTATGCTCATCTTCGTGCCGCTGAACAGAATGTGGACATCCACTTCAAGCAAATGCATGCAGAAGAACTCGATTTTGAGGACAACAGCTTCGATATCGTCACCGCTACCTTGTTGTTCCACGAACTGCCGGTTTCAATGGCAAAGAAAGTTATCGCAGAAGCCTTGCGCGTGCTTAGGCCTGGAGGCAGTTTTACAATTTTTGATTTTCCTTCAGCTAATAAACAAGATGTTTACGGTATGTTTTTTGGTGAAATGGATGCGCTGGATAATGTTGAGCCTTATATCCCTGAATATGTCCGCTCCAATGTCGAAGAGGTGATGGACGATACTGGCTTTGAGATGTTCCCATACGACCCTAGCAAAGGCTTGCTTATTGGTCGGATAGGCACTAAACCTGAAAACTAAAAGAGGAATAACATGACTAACAAAAAAAATAACGGACTTGAATATGTAAAAGATCTGCCAGGCTACGACCGTGGCTACCCAATCTATTTTGAGAATGAACTTGTTGATCACCTTATTAGCATAGTGCTTGAATTAGGAGCAGAGCTTTGGGTTGTTAAAGATCGTCTTGCTCATCTTGAAGAAATTTTGTCAGAAAATAACAAATTATCTTTGGCTGATCTTCAAACAGGAAAGCCATCAGAACTACTACAGGAAAAATTAGATGAAGAACGTCAGCAACTTGTAAAACGTATCTACGGTCGACTGTATTCTAAGTATGGTGGTGATGTAGCAGAGAGTGAAGGAGCTCTTTAAATCTATTTATTTTTTCACTTAATCAATCTATTCTAGATCTTAACTTGGTAATAAATGACTAGATAAAAGATTATTCGTGATCGAAAAATTAGTTTTCCTGTTAAGCTTGCTTTTGGAACTGGGCAAGTTTCGGAAGCTATTAAGTCAAATTCTTTAGAGTTCTTCTTGTTATTTTATTATGTTCAAGTTTTAAACTTGAACCCTGTTTTGGCGGGCACCGCTCTTCTTATAGCGTTGGTGTTTGATGGGATTACAGATCCTGTTATTGGTGCTTTTTCAGATAATTTTCATTCAAAGCTTGGTCGCCGCCATCCATTGATGTATGCGTCTGCTATTCCTTTTGGCTTGGCTTTCTATTTGCTTTTTAGTCCACCAGGCAGCCTGTCCGGAACAAGCCTTTTCATGTGGCTGACATTTTTCGCAATTAGTTTACGCATTTTAATGACTTTTTTCCTTGTGCCTTATTATGCTTTGGGAGCTGAGTTGACTGAAAATTATCGTGATCGTACAGCTCTTGTAGCTATTAGAAATATGTTTTCATTTTTTGCCGCCATGATTTTATCAATGGTTGGCTTTATGATTTTTTTTAAATCAACTGATGCGTATCCTCAAGGACAGCTCAACCCTGAGGCTTATCCTGCTTTCGCATTAACTTTTGCTATTGTATCGATTATTACAATGCTTATAGCAACGCGGGGCACACAATCACAAATTCCTTTTTTACATACAAGCAATAGCGAAGGAACTGTGTTTAAAGGCAGTTTCTATGATTCTTTTAAATACTTTTATAAAGAGCTTGGCAATGTTTTAAAGAACCGTGCATTCCTTTCTGTGTTTCTTGTTGCTATTAGTTTTTATGTGTTAAGTGGCTTGCAGCGTGCACTTGTGCTTCATATGAATACTTATTTCTGGGCACTGGAAACATCCAAGATGGGATATCTGTTTTACGCTTTCTTTGCATCAACTGTTCTGTCTATACCATTTATTAAATACATTATGGATTGGTTGGACAAGAAAGGAACAATGTATTTAGGATTAATAATTTTACTAACATCTTTTGTGATGCCAACTACCCTACGTCTCATTGGTTTATTTCCAGAAAATGAAAGTCCATTATTATTTCCCGTCTTGATTTTTTGTCAAATCACAACAGGTTTTGGTATGGCAACTATGATTGTAGGGATGGGATCAATCATGGCAGATATTGCAGACAATCAAGAGTTACAAAATGGGAAGCGCCAAGAGGGTTTAATTTTCTCTTTTGTTACCTTTGCTATGAAAGCTACATCAGGAGTGGGGCATTTCCTAGCAGGATTAGCGCTTTCGTTGATATCATTTCCTACGACAGAAAATGTCAGGCCCCAAGATATACCAAACGATGTCATCTTTAATCTTGGACTGGTATACGGGCCCGGTGTTTTAGTTTTTGGCCTGCTCTGTTTTTATTTCTTTTCCTACTACAACATCACTCGTGAAAGCCATGAGGAAACTTTAGAAATTTTAAGTTTGAGGCGTTTAGAATCTAAAAAATAATACATCATGAGGATAAAATAATGTACATGCGTTTAAAACAATTTATCTCAGTTACAGCAGTTCTGATGGCATCATCTGTTTATTGTGCAGACGATACCTGTGTTGTCGGTGATTGCGTTAGTGGTGTTGGCACAATGCGTTATGGTGATGGTTCTGAGTACACTGGACAATGGAAAGAGGGAAAAAGACACGGTAAGGGGACAGAGATTCGTTACAATGGAGGGGTTGTCACTGGTCACTATGCCAATGATCGTCCTCACGGTTATGGCACCTACACTTTTTTAAATAATGCCAAATATGCCATTGATTGGACTGGTGACGAGGAGCAACTATTGGGCTCCTACGCCTATTCTCCTGGTGGCAAATATGTCGGAGAGCATGATAATCGAGAACATGGTCATGGTACGGTTATGTACAACGATGGCGGCACTTATATAGGCGATTATGATCACGGAAACAAACAAGGTAGAGGAACTTTCGTCTATCCCGGTGGTGGCATCTATCACGGTGATTGGTGGGCAGGCAAGCCTCACGGAATCGGAACATTTGTCCAGGTTAATGGAGATGTTTTCTACGGCGAGTGGGAGGATGGCATGCCTCAAGGACACGGCATACTGACCCATACTGACAACAGCACTAAAGAGGGAACTTGGCATAGAGGCCAGTTTATTGATACCTCGGCAACAACCAAAAACAGGACGGATTGAATTGTTGCTGGCTACATGCTCTTGCTTACATGGTCAGATTATAGTCATCACAGGAGGGTTGGTAGACTGTGACAGAAAAATGACTTTAGAGCTAGTTGTGACCGGCGCCAATTAAAGCACCAAACAGCAGCTTAAACCCACATCTGAATTCACAAAAATCATTCATAAAGTAACAACTCTGTTATACACAAAACTGAGACAACGTGCGCTTGTTTCACTAACGAAAAACCGCATAGGACGTCATCTGCGTAACGTCGGGATAAAAAATACCAATAGCCGCTTGGCGACTAGATCGGCTGGTATAAATAATTGCGCCTTTGCCTGAAATATCGATATTGGGGTTATCTGTTTTCCTAGGCAAGGGATAGTAAGAAAACTTTTCTGTGTCCGGGTCAAATCTAATCAGTGCGCCGCCGAGGCCTTGATCTCCGAACCAAACTTTATTTTTATGATCCGCTATAATTCCGTAGGGATTGGACAAGGGCACTGTCCTATCTTCGCGGAAAGGTAAAACTGGATATTCTTTTTGTTTGCCAGTCTTGGGATCTAAGCGCCCAAGCAATCCAGAGCGGACCAATGAGTACCAGACAATACCTTCTTTATCCACCATAACCCGATTCATAGAGCAGGGACTGGCAAGTGCCGGGTATTCTTTAAACTGCTTGGTGTTTGCGTTGATGACGCCCACTTTACAACCAAATAACTCAGCGAAATAAACATTATCCTGTTGATCAACATCAATGCCGTATGGAAATGAATTAGGCGTGGGGATCTCATACAAACTGATTTTTTCTGTTTTGCGATCCCAAACGCCCATCTTATTACCAGTAATCACTGTAAACCAAACATTCTCTTTAGAGTCCAAGTCTGGAGTGTGTCCCTGAATGTTGTATATCTTTCCTTCTGGGTCCATAGGGAAGCGGTCCATCTGACCAGTTCTCGGATTCAGGCGACCCACGTGCTTTCCGTAAAATTCGATCCAAAATATATTATCTCTTGAATCAATAGTCATTCCGTGCGCTTGAATGTAGGGATTTCCATTAACTCTATCGATCCCAAAAGGATAATGAGAATACTCAGCGGTCCTCGGATCTAGCTTGCTGACGCCAATAAAGCTATTGGTGCCCCAAATATTACCGCTGTTATCGATGTGAGGCTCCAGAACTCTATGCTTGCCGGCTTCCGCTTTTGATCTAAGCGAAAGATCAGTATTGGGAGCCAAGGGCAGCATAAATTCTACAAATAAACCTTTTGACAATTCAGCTTCATCCAGAGGGTATTCAGCCTCAGAAATCAATATTCGATCCTGGCTGTCAGGACCAAAATTATCTGCCAGATAATCTGCTAACAGATCTCTTTCCTCATCAGTTATGCTCCCTACACCAGATCCCTCTTGAATCATTGCACCGCGCCTTGCGTTGGGGTCTAGCATCAAACCTATCATCGTGTTCCACCCCGCCTTATTCATTTTGAAAGCTGGCAAAAACAGTTGGCCATGACAGGACATACAGGTTCTCTCGGCTATATCTCGTCCAGCTCCGGGCGGATACAGTTCATCGTAGGAGACCGCATTGCCCGTTTTCGCATTTCGAGTTTTTAATGTCAATGGATCCGCTGGACCTGTTTTGAGAGTAAAATCAGCAGCTATTTTGGTGCGTGCCTCAACTCTCACCCAACTGTGCTCTGAGCGCAGTGCCTCATGCTCTGACCAAATCTCATAAGCGCCAACCATCAGATTAGGCATCCGATATTGCCCCTTATTGGTATACACCATATAAAGCATATTTTTGTCTAAATTTTTAGCATATACCTTGGCTGCAGTGAATGTATTTGGCCCTGAAACACTGCCAAACATTACCGCAGTTCCGGGCACTCGTCCTAATCTAGTTTCATCGCTGTATATCTGACTAGCAAACAATGCTGCAAATATCCACACTGACACGAGCAACGGTCGTAGCATCTTATTCATCCACATAGACTCCTATAATAGTTTTTTAAGGCACATCAAAGATCAAAATAGACCTATTTTATTTAATACTCTAGGATTAACTAACCTCTGCGATAATCAACCGCAATACCAAAAATGTCTCAGTAGTGGGCAATCGATGGATCCAGATTTTGTCCATTATTGAGGCAAGCATTCTTTTGAACTTGCTCTTATAACGCTTACTCTTATGATTAGGATAGAAATTGTGCAATTTACAGGTATCAATAACCGCTCTAAAAACCACATTCAATCAAGAAAAATACTCTATGAAAGCACTTCTTTGTCTCGATTTTGAAAATGATATCGTACACCCAGAAGGTAAGGTAGCAAGCAAAGGGTATGCCGCATTTAATCAAACTCACAAATGCCTTCTGCGAGCAGCACAAACTCAGTCGAAATTTAGGCAAGCTGGTTTTCCCGTGCTACATATTCGTGTAGGTTTCTCAGCCAGCTATGCAGAACAGCCAAAAACCTCTCCGCTCATGGGACAAGCCCATAACTTTGGAGCCTTTAAGTTAGATAGCTGGGGCACCGAATTTTTATCTGAAGTGGCCCCATTTCCAGATGAGTTGATTATCACCAAACATCGAGTCGGTGCCTTCTATGGCACGGCATTGAATCTGACACTCAAAACTATGGGTATTAAAGAGCTATTCTTGATTGGAGTAGCCACTGATATGGTAGTTGAGTCAACTGCAAGAGAGGCTCATGACCGAGATTTTGTGGTAACTATAATCTCTGATTGCTGTATCGCTGCCAATGATAAAGATCATCAGCGTAGCCTGGAAAACATGCAGAAATTAAGCACGATAGTTACCACCGACACCTTGGAACTAAGCTAACTAATGGCATCGTTCGGGAGTAATAGAGGCTGAGCTAATGTGGAAAAGTGACATTATTATGATGAATGGAGAGCTCATGCCATTTACAGATGCTCACATACATCCCTTATCTCTCGCTGTGACCTATGCCACAACTGTTTTTGAGGGGTTGCGTGCCTACCATGTGCCAGATACCAATCAGTTCTCCCTATTCCGTGTAGAAGAACATTTAAAACGGCTAAAAGTGGGTATGAAGGTGATGCGATTTGAGGATACCTATGACAACCAATACTTGACTGACTGTTTAATAAATTTGATAAGAGCAAACAAACCTGACTCTGATGTCTACATCAAGCTTCTAGTTTATATTGAAGGTCAAGGATTGTTAGCGACCACAGGTCCTGTCGGATTTACCGCGGCGGCAATGCCTAGAAAAAAAGCGGTATTTGCTGAACATGGAATGAGTCTAGGGGTAAGCTCATGGAGGCGACTATCTGATAATGCAAGCCCACCCAGAATCAAAGCAACAGCGAATTATCATAACGCTCGATTAGCCGTACATCAGGCAAAATTGGATGGCTATGATGGTGCTTTAATGCTCACTCCAGATGACTATGTATCTGAGGCGCCCATCGCCTGCTTTTTTATGGTTCGTGATGGAAAACTGATTACCCCTTCATGCTCAAGCAATATTTTAGAGAGCATCACTCGGGATACTGTTATCACTTGCTATCAAGAAACAACAGGAAATCAAGTTGAGCAACGTAGCATCGATCGCAGCGAACTATACTTTGCAGATGAAGCCTTTTTATGCGGTACGGGACAAGAAATTATTCCAGTTACATCCATTGATCATTTGAGCTTGGGTGATGGTAATGTCGGGCCAATCACCGACAAGATCAGGCAGGATTACTTTACCATAGTTCGTGACCCCAACGCAGATCACAAAGAGTGGCGCACTTTAATTTAGAACGATATTTTCTTGTTCAGCCGTTTGATTAGCCACTACTCGCTCAATAATAGACGACGCCGTTTTCACCATTACTGGCAAAAAGTCTTGCAGAGCTTTTTCTTTAGTTACTGCAGGAGTTGCATAGCGAATGGTTATTGCACCTATACTCTGTTTATTTTTTTTAATAATTGGCACCGAAAGGGATGTCAAATCAGAGATTCGCGTATATCCAACATAGGATTTATTTCTCTGCCGGCTATGCATGGAGTAGCCCTGCTTTCTTATTGTTTTCAGTGACCCTATTATTTCCTCCACCGATTCATTGGTTTGCTCTCGTAAATGACCAGTGTCATGTAAGACATTTAGAATATCGCGCTGTTTGGCGAGGCTGAGATGAGCCAAAATACATGGTCCGGACGCACATCCAAGGATAGGAACAGGATAACCGTTACTAAAATGTTCTATTGCTAAGGGACTAATCTTGTCTGTATTGTCACGTAAAATTAGCTCCACCCCCGATATGCAGGCAAGAGCAACTGGCCATCGCAAAGTCTCCGTGATGTTCAGTAAATACGGTCTGCTTAGAATGGCAAGTTGATCACCGTCTCTATAGCCATCACTCAAGGCTTTCACTTTTGGTGTCATATAGTAGCGATGATTATCTGGGTGTTTGTATACAAAACCCTTTTCTTCCAATGTGTTTAGTATTCTATATACTGTGGCCCTTGGTATGCCCAATTTCTGAGATAGTTCGCTTGCGCTAGCGCTGTTTCGCTTATTTAAAAAAATCAGTATTTCAAGGCCATTGCTCAATGATCTAATCATCATAATATCTCCCCATCTGCCTACTAGAGACCCTAGACTTGCTACTCCTATAACTTATAGTAGGCCTGAGTTTTAAAGGTGTATAGATTTTAGTCACACACTATCCAATATTGGACCATCAATTTTTTTGATACAACCACCTGAATAAGTTATTCATTCCGGGTTTTCCTCTGTTAAAGTTTGACCTTCTTTCTCTATCAACCCATTTGCCAAAGCAAATATTTTATATTCATCCGCGTTCTGAGCGCCTAGAGCAACGTGGCGATCGACGCCTTTAGCTTTAGGAGACGGCGGTCCCTGATACCCACTAAGTGCATATCCAGCGCTATTTTCGTCATGGAATGCAGCCAAGGTTTTGATCTTATTCATATCTGGATATAAGACCACTGCGCTGCCACCGTAACCAGCATATTTCCCAGCATTACGATAGATAAACCAGACACCGCCATCTCTGGTTATGGTAGTTTTTAAACTGTCAGATCGAGTAGGTATTGGGTAGTGGGTAAATGTATTAGTCGCTTGATCAAATTTCGAAACATAGTTGTCTGGAGCTATCCAAATATTATCTTGGTTGTCAGCTTCAGCATTATAAATAGCACCATAGGGAATGCCTGATGGATACTCTGTAACTTCTTCAGTTTCTGGATTCAATTTGTACAAACTTGAATTGTTAAATGCCAAATTACCCCAGGTACCTGCCCAAATCATATTTTTTGAGTCAGCGCCTAAACGTCTAATAGCCGTTACATTGTCAGTCTTAATGAGATTAAAGTGTTTAAATTCTTCCGTATCAGGATCAAATCGAGTCACGCCATTATTATGGTAATCAGCAAACCAGACTTTGTCATTATGGTCCATAACAATGCCGTAGGGTCGACTGCGTATAACAGGGACGTTCCAGTATTTAATAGTGTCTGTTTCTCGCTCCCATTTACCTAGAGCTCCGGCCCCTAGAAGGGACAACCAAAGATTTCCTTTAGAGTCAAAAATCTGCGTATTACTTCCTAAGAAGAGGTTCCCTGGCGCCTTCCAGTGATCAACAAGACCGGTTTCAGGATCTAAATGACGCACTACGTCACCCGAATACCAAACTGAACCATCAGTTTGATCAACTGCAATACCATGACCACCACCATGATCTTCAAACACAGTTTGTTCACCTGTACGAGGATCAAATTTGACAATACAACAAGCGGTATAAGCTAACCAAACATTTCCATCAAGGTCAAAATCTACCTGGTGAGGCCAAGGATCTACTGAATATTTACCCTCTGGCTCTCGATAAATATACTCAACAAACATGGCAGACTTTAGTGCAGACAAGTCCAGTTCGGGTTCCACCTCTAGTTGTATCACCTTGGGTGGCGCCTCAGCACTGAAATTATCTGCGAGATAATCAACTAATATATCTCGATCTTCAGGCGGTAAATATTTTGGGTCAAACATGGAAGCCTTGCCTTGGACACCGAAAGCGGCGCCTTTATGCATGCGGTCAACCGTTATAGCCCAGGCATCCTTGTTTTTTGGAGCTCGTCCACCAGAATAAGACCTTACGGCATTATAAGAATAAAAATTAGCTGTATGGCAACCATGACAGGTTCTTTCGAAAATATCTCGTCCAGGACCCGGCGGATATATCTCGTCATAGGGAAGAGTCTGTGCATCAGGGTAATCCATTCCACCAACATAATTGGACACCGTTTCTATATCCGTAATAGTAAAATCAGCCTCCGCATGATCGCCTTTGTCGATGAAAAAACTAACAGTTTGAGAACTAAAACTTTTTAGTTGGCCAATAGCCGGCCTTAATGTCACATCATAGTTGCCGCTAATCATGTGATTAGCGCGATATTCACCATCAACAACAAATACGGTGTAGCCCACATCTTTATCAGTGTTATATGCATAAACTACAGGCAGCACATCAACATCAGTCCCATTGACTATGCCCGAAAGCTCACCATACTCTGAGGCAGTTTTAGAGCAGGATAAATTAGTCAGCCCTAAAGCTAGAAACATAGCAGTTACTATGCTTTTTTTTAGTTTAGTAGTATTCATTAGCGTCTCCTATAAAGTATTCCCTCTTGGCTGCTTCTTTCTTTTAAGTTCTCGACTATCCTTATCTCGCTTAACGTCGAGCGTAAGGATTCTTAGTGGCCTCACCTGTGTGCAGCCATACACTCTTCACCTGAAGGTATTCTTTAATTGCCTGTTGACCATTTTCTCTTCCTAAACCACTTGATTTATAACCACCGAATGGTGATGTGTAACTTGTAGATCTATAGGTATTCACCCAAACTGTTCCCGCCTGTAATTGTTCTGATACGTTTATAGCTCGATTAAGACTTTTTGTCCAAACCCCTGCCGCTAACCCATAATCAACATCATTGGCAATAGAAATTGCCTGATCTTCATCTTTAAATCGAATTACTGAAAGGACTGGTCCAAATACTTCTTCTTGGGCAATTCTCATACTGTTATCAACGTTTGCAAATATTGTTGGCAAAACAAATAATCCTTTATGCTTGCCCTCAACAGAAGCAGTGTCTCCACCCAAGACACATTCTGCTCCTTCGGTTTTAGCTATATCTATATATTTCAATATTTTTTTGTATTGGAGCTCATTGGCAATAGGGGCAATTTGAGTATCTTGAGACATTGGGTCGCCAAGTTTTGCGATTCTAGATATATCAATCAAGCGTTCAAGAAATTCATCATGAATTGTATCTTGAAGTAAAAGCCTGGACCCAGCAATACAGGTTTGTCCACTGGCGGCAAAGATACCAGAAATAGCACCATCAACCGCTTGATCTAAATCTGCATCATCGAAAACAATATTGGCTGATTTGCCTCCCAATTCTAATGTGACTTTTTTAAAATCTGCAGCAGCAGAAATATTAACATTTCGTCCACCTTCTTCTCCGCCAGTGAAGGCAACTTTTCTAACTTTCTTATGAGATACTAAGGGCTCTCCAACCTCTGCGGAATAGCCAGTCACCACATTAATCACACCTGGTGGGAATCCGGCCAATTCTGATAGTTTCGCAAGCTCTAAGGTTGAAGCAGAGGTGTATTCAGATGGTTTAATAACTACTGTATTGCCTGCCGCTAAGGCTGGTGCTAACTTCCATGCCAACAATAATAGTGGCGAATTCCATGGTGTTATGCAGGCACAAACTCCTAGAGGCTCATATCGCGTATAATTGAGTACTTTGGGCTTATCAATCGGCGGAACGGCTCCTTCTACTTTGTCAGCAAGTCCGCCAAAATACCCAAACCATTCAGTCATATAACGACATTGATTGATGACTTCGGTATAAAGTTTCCCATTATCACGCACCTCAATAGTTGCTAGTTTTTCAGCATTATCTAACAAAACTTGACCGAATTTTTTAACCATTTTTCCACGAGCGGTAGCGGTTAGGTCTCGCCATGCTTCACTCATAAATGCCGTGTTAGCTGCTTCTACAGCAGCATCAACATCAGAGGCATTACATTGAGGTATAGATGCCCAAGATTCTCCTGTATAAGGATTCAGACTATCAAATGACTTTCCAGAAGATGAGTCACACCATTGGCCATTAATATAGATTTGATAGGCATTCATTATTCTTCCTTTATACATTTATACTATCTCAATGTGAACTTGGAGAAGCATAATTTTGTTTAGCTAAATCTAAACATTTGCGATAAGGCTTTAAACCCCGCCAAAATAAAAATACTCCTATAGGACATGCAACAGCCACAGCAATAGACATAGAGTAGCCAACTAAAGCATCATTTTTGAATACTACATCTGTAAAAAACGCTATGAATGTTGGCCCAAAACCAATGCCGACCATGTTAGTGCAAAAAAGATAAATAGCTGAGACCTGAGCGCGAAGTTGATTAGGTGTTATCTCTTGAAGAGCAGCTGCTTGACATCCTACTGAGAAACTAGCAAAGAAAATGAACCCGCAATAAAAAATCATCGATAATTCTGGTGTTGGCATTAAAGAAGCGAGTATACCTATAGGTATCAAGCAGGCTTCAGCACCTAAGCAAATGCGTACATTAGCATCATTGTATCCTCGATTTCGAAGCCAAACACTTACACTTGAACCAGTATTAATACCGATCACGCCAAAAATAATACTAGCAAGACCATACCAAAGACCAATAGTTTGAGCATCCCAACCAAAAGTTCGAATAAAGTATGTTGGTAACCAAGCCGCTACACCATAGAACGCTAAGCTCTTAGCAGCCACACCACCAATTACATAACCATAAGCTCCTCGTCTGGCGCCTATAAAAGATAATACTTCTCTAAATGAAATAGTTGTATTGCCTTCAGCATCGACCATCATACCTTTTCGTTCAGGCTCTCGAATTGTCCTTAATAATAAAAATACTAATAATCCTGGTAAACCAACCAATAGAAACACGACTTGCCAAGGTTCCATAGGACCATAAAATGGCATATTGATAGAGGGCACTACTGCAATAACATAGCCTCCTATGATCATCGCTAAACCCATACCTACATAAATTCCAGTCTGGTAAACACTAAATGCTCTTGGACGTTTTTCAACTGGAAAATAATCACTGATTATTGAGTAAGCTGCTGGAGAAAGCGTTGCTTCTCCTATACCTACACCAACTCTGGCTAAAAACATATGAGTAAAGTTTCTCGCTAATCCACAAAATGCAGTCATAACACTCCAGACCAAAACACCTGCAGAAATTAATTTCACACGATTATGTGAGTCAGCAAATCGTGCTATAGGAACACCAAGAGAAACATAAAATACCGCGAAAGCAAACCCATGAAGAAGACTTAATTGCAAGTCGGTAATATTGAGAGTTTCTCGAATTGGTTCTACTAGTAAAGTTAGAATAGTACGGTCAAGAAATGAGGTGACATAGGCAAATAATAAGATTATGACAACATACCAAGCATAAGCAGGTGAACCATATTGCTCTTCAGTTGCAGTTACATGTTTAAAATCATTCATATTCTTACCTATTAGTTTTGTTGCCTGCTTGTATTATTTTTTTTCATTATTTTATTTTTTGCATGCCCGTTAATCTTTGAGTAATTTTCGGGCAATCTGCATTCGTTGTATCTCACTAGTCCCTCCACCAATCTGGCCATGCCTAAGATAACGATAAAATAATGTCAAGGGCAATTCGAGCGACTCACCCATTGCTCCATGGATTTGGATGCCATGATCCAAACAACGAGTCCCCCAGTCCATTGATGTTAATTTAATCAAACCAGCTTCCACTCTAATATCTTCGCCTTGATCATAACGAGCAGCCATCTGATATGTTAGTGCGCGCAATGATTGAATGTCGGTATACATATCCACCAATTTCCATTGAATAGCCTGACGTTTTGCAAGGGGTTTACCAAATGTATGTCGCTGTTTAGACCATGAAATACACATATCAAGTGCGCGCTGCATTTTACCCAAGGCGAACGGACCTCTAAGCAAACGGTCATGTATAGTTAACCATCGTTGGCCTAGTCGAAACCCATTACCAACACCACCTAAAATGGCATCTCCAGAAACTCTGCAATCATCAAAATGAACAATGTATTGAGACGCTCGTGGTCCAAGCCAGGTCTTGATTCCTGGTTCTTCTACTTTAACACCTGGATTGTTGCGTTCGACAAGGAACATAGTAATACCACCACGCTGACGTTTTTCGTCATCTGTGACAACTTGAACCATCATGACATCACATTCAGCGGCCATGGAAATCCACATTTTGGTGCCATTTATAATCCAGTCATCCCCATCTTTAACCGCCTTGGTTTTCATCATCCCACCAGGATCTGATCCTGCATTTGGTTCAGTTTGTGCAAAACAGGTGGTTTTTTCTCCACTCATCACTGGGTTTAAATATTTTTCAATCTGTTCGCCTTTACAGTCATAGAGAATATTGGGCACGTTAGCAAAAGGAAAAGGTACAGCCGTGTAATAAAACCGCTCTAAAATAGCCACCTTACTCAACATAGAGAGCCCAGCACCGCCGAATTCCTCAGGAATCATTAAAGTCCATAACTCAGTGTCCTTGGCTATTTTCATTAAATGATCAAGAGTGTCCTGGCCAAATACTGCCTGCAGATTAAGCGTTTCTTTAATGCCAAAAGCATGATTTGGTGAAGTCAGAAACTCAGTTTCCAGAGGCATAAGTTCTTTGCTGACAATGCCTTCAGCAAGCTCACAAATTTCCAACACCTCTGGTGGCAGTTGAAAACTACTTGCAGAGTCACTATCAATATTCATTATCTCTATCTCTTAAAAACATGGTTATTTCTATTGTCTGTATTTCTCTATCAGCCTCGCAGTGCTTTTAATTGCGGACCATATCCTTCTGGGTTAAACAATACGTCAATGAGTGCAGGCTTGCCAGCCTCCAATGCCTCATCTAGCGCCTTTCGGTACTGCTGTAGGTTTTTCACTTGGTACCCTTGGCCGCCCAGACCCTTCATGACCTGGCTGAAGTTTGGTGTCTCCCAGCGCATTCCTCGGCTTGGTAAGCCTGAGGCTTGTTGCTTGATATCTATTAACGATAGTGACTGGTCATTAAATACAATAACAATAATAGGCACGGCCTGCTCAACTGCAGTGCTTAATTCACCAAGACACATTAGCAAGCCCCCATCACCGGTAAAAGCCACAACCATTCGATCAGGAGCTTTCAAAGCAGCAGCGATAGCCGCAGGCAACGCGTACGCCATCGTAGCTAGACCATTTGATATGAGCGCATCAAAAGGCTGATCACAGGACCAGAAAGCCATCACCGAAAACATATGAGCACCAGCGTCAACGGTAATCAGTGGCAGTTTTTTCTGTTGGTTTACAGCTTGTGTCGCCAAGGCAGACTCCAGCGCAACCTCAACTATGTCCTGTGGTCCTATGCCCTGGTCTGCTTTGCATTGCAAGGCATCATGCATGTCGTGGCGTAACCTCTCTATAGCATGTAATTTCCAATCCGAACTCCATACTGAGATATTGTCCAACAGGGCACTTAAATTAATACTGATAGGACCATAAAGACCTACATCTGGTTTCATATAATGGACAGGGTATTCAACCACTGAAATGTCAATAATCGGAACCTCATAGCGCCACTTTTGCAATACAAATTCCACAGGGTCTACACCAATTAAAATTATTAGGTCTGCCTGAGATATGCAAACTGACTCCGCTATGCCGCCGGTAAATATGCCTGCATACTGCAGATGATGGTCGGAGATAACGCCTTTCGCCTTATAAGTGGTTAAGACCGGATAGCCACTGCGATCAATTAACTGGCGCGTCATCTCTGTATTCTCACTACTGCGCGCCTCTAAACCAACCACAATCAACGGCCGAGAAGCCTTAATAATGAGCTCATATGCATTACTAAGAGCGTCTAAATTATCTATAACCGAATGATAATCTGATCTTATCACTTGAGTCTGTGGCTCTATCATCTCTTTCTTTGCTGTAGCGCCGGTTAACTCAATATGCACAGGACCACAGGGGGCAGTCATAGCCAAACTAATAAGTCTATTTATCTCGCTCATCACCTGATTGCCTTCCAGCTTGCTATGGCCCTTAGTAACCGGTGCTAACAAAGCTTTTTGGTCAAAAAACTGATGAGTGATAAAACTTGACTGTTGCTCAGTAAACCCATCAGTCACTAAAACAACAGGAGCACGATCAAGCGATGCGCAAGCAACGCCATTAGCGGCACTAGCAACCCCTGGACCTTTGGTTGTTAAGGCAACACCTATGGAACCAGTCAGTTCTGCCGTTGCTGAGGCCATTATCATCGCCCCACACTCCGTTCTAGTGAGTATAAATTTGATGCCCAGTTGAGCGGCAGCTTCTATCAAGGGTAAACTGCTTCCACCACCAGGAACCCCATAGATATGAGTGACATTATTATCATAAAACGCTTGTGCTAGCATTTCAGCAACGGTTTTGGATTCAATAGTAGGCTGCTCAATCATCAACTTAATTCAGTCCCACTTTTGACGGGCAGATTGATAATAAGATTTAAGGCTTTATCAACGAAAGAATGCGATCCAGGTGGTGCCACAATCGTGGACTCACGCTCTTCAAAGATAGCAGGCCCTTCAAATTCACGTCCCACCTCGATCTTAGACCGCTCATAAACCGGTGTAGAGATAAAATCAGTTTTGGGGCCAAAATAGATCCGCCTGTGTCCTTTGCTAAAATCATCAGAGTGCGCTCCAGTCCGTGCTACAGCTAAATCAATCTCCGGCGTAGGTCCTGAAACCACCACACGCCATGACACGATTTCAACCGCCATATGGGGCTCTATTCGTCCA
>Ga0187833_10000428_pt1 | contig 48574 bp, 50 predicted proteins | sample ETNtaG_37_FD_167968 | JGI IMG/M metagenome (GOLD analysis project Ga0187833, IMG submission 167968) | Marine microbial and viral communities from oxygen minimum zone, Eastern Pacific Ocean - ETNP2014_SV_400_PacBio MetaG (Illumina Assembly) | ecosystem: Environmental > Aquatic > Marine > Hypoxic...
CTATCACAAAGTCTTTGCGCTGTCAAATCAAACAAAAAAGAACCCCGAAGCGCGCGAACGCGCTTCGGGGTTGGTGCGGACATATTTTTTTTCGTTTAAAAAACACTTGATTTTGCGTCCACAGGTAAAAGTTATACAACTTTTTTGCGTTGTATGCAGACATCACAGCTTTCGCTTTTAGAAACAAGACGCAAATTGTCTACAAATTGCGAAAAATTGCAAATAATAATTATGCCGCTTTTTTGCTTTGTACCGGTTGCGCGGTGGCTTCTCGTTCCAGACGCCACCACTCGCGAAAGAGCCATTCAACGAACTTCGTAAGTGTTCGCCACATTGCCATCTTATGGATGTGGCCGTTGGTGTAGCGTTTCTTGCCGTCTTCTCCAACGACAACTTCGGGATGCTTATCGCGGAGCTTTGTTTTGTATTCCCGAAGCTTTTTGCCCCAGACGGAATCGGGTCGGCGATTGAACTGGTCACCGAGTAAGAAAAGAGCTTGGCGAGCGTCAGGATGCCAATTGGAAACTTGTCCCTTTCGCCGACGCGCGAACTTCCCGTCATGAAGCACATGCACACTGCAAAATGCCTTCAGCTTTGCCGCGGTTTCAAACCGGCGAATTTCAATGATTGCCGAAATGATACGCGAGGCAATCGCGGGTCCGCATCCATCAATTGGTTCAAACAGTCGGCGATAGACAGCGAGTCCTTCAAGCGCTTCGGAAAGTTCCTTCTTGCGCGCTTTTTCTTCGGCAAAGAGCGCTTTTAGCACTGTATCGTTTGCTTTTCGTGCCTCAAAGGCCTTATCAAAAGAACCTTCCGGAAAAGGCCCACCTTCGCTGCAAAATATCTCACCAATGACTCGTTGATGAAGACGCTGTACGCAGGCAATTCTCGCCTTCATGGCATCCACGCGCTCGCTCAAGTACTTGCGCACAAGAATGAGTTCGCGGTCGCGCAGAGTTACAGGCCAAAAAAGTTCTGGCTCGTCACGAACGAGTTCCGCGAGAAGTATCGTATCTTCATCTTTATCGCGACCTTCCACACGCCTTTGTTTCAGGACAAATGATGGAATGCGAAGAACTTGCGCGCCGATTTCATCCGCTCTCCGCGATAGCGCGAAGGCGAAGAAGTCGCCGCTTCCTCCGAGTATCATTGTGACGGTGTCATTGGCGATGAGGCCCTCATACGCGTCGGGTACAATTGTTTCCTTCTCGTCGGTCTTTGAGCCGCGCTTTTTGCGCTGGACAACATGGTGCTCAAAGAATTGCGAAAAATCTTCGTCTCCTTCTGCAATACGCCAGCTTGTAGGAAGGCGTCCGAGAACGAAGTCCAATTCATCCCTTTCGGTTTTTAGATCAATGAGCTGTGGTTTTGCGTCTGCGGCAAGTATGGCGATCTGTGTCGGTCGCACCTCACCTTTGGTGGTTTTCTTAACTCTGTGTCGTATGCCAATAAATCGTGTATTCTGTGCGCTCATGGCACATTTCCTTTCTATTTCGTCCCTAGACTATGCGAGACATTGGTTTCAAGGTTCAGGTGGCGGTAGACATGTTCATAATCGTTTTATTAAAAACAATTAGCTTGTCGTCTATCCTCACCGCTATACCTTATATCACATAACACATATTTTGTCAAATAAAATAGAATCCCATCCCGCTTTTGGCGGGATGGGGTTGAGTAGTGGACAGGGCAGGCCTCGTTTTTCTAAACAGCTGCATGTTCGTCCACCAGTTACAGGGTACATTTGCATCCACGTCTTTTTGCAAGACAAGTTTACACTTGTACCCAATTAAAAAATTAAACTGTCAATTTTGGAGATTCCCCGCGGCACTTCGCGCCGCGGGGAAGGTGAGACACTAACAGTATCGTTTAAAAAACAGACACACATTCGTCTCACCAAAATTCAATCTGTGAACCTCGGATATCTGTAGAAAAATGTAAAAAGAGCTAAGTGGTGGCGAACAAGGACCTTATCGTTTTTACTTAAACACTCTCTAGAGCGTCCACCAAAAACATTGACAACTTCGTCCACCATATTATTCTTTCTATCACAAAATCCTCGTGCTTTCAAATCAAAAATGGTGGACATCGGATGTCTAACATTTTGATTTTTTGGTTTCGTGTTACTGTGATAAGATAAAACTTATGAAAACGCTCAAAGAAATTATCATTGAAGCTGAAGAAAAAAAGGTGGCTATCGGTCATTTTAATATTTCAAATTTAGAAACATTGCGGGGGATTTTTAATGCCGCCCGCACGTTGGAACTTCCGGTCATTATAGGCACGTCCGAAGGGGAGCGGAAATTTGTTGGAGTAAAGCAAGTTGTCGCATTGGTGAGGAGTTTACGGGAAGAACATGACTACCCAATTTTTTTAAATGCTGACCACACCTATTCATTTGATGGGGTAAAAGAAGCGGTTGATGCCGGATATGATGCGGTTATTTTTGATGGCACTAAATTGCCGATTAAAGAGAATACCAAAATCATGAAACAATGTGTTGAATATGCTAAATCTGTTAATCCAGATATTTTAGTTGAAGGAGAAATTGGTTATATAGGCTCGTCTTCAAAATTACTTGATGAAGTCCCAGAAGGAGTAAGCATTGCTGAAGAAACACTCACAAAACCAGAAGAGCTTAAGCATTTTGTAAAGGATACAGGTGTTGATCTTGTTGCGCCCGCAGTTGGTAATCTTCATGGCATGCTTAAAAGTGGAAGAAATCCAGCACTTGACATCAAGCGAATTGAAGAATTGCGCGAGGCAGGCGGTGTGCCAATGGTACTTCATGGTGGTTCTGGTATCACAGACGAGGATTTTGTAAAAGCGATAAAAGCAGGTATCTCAATTGTGCATATTAATACGGAAATTCGTATCGCATATAAAAAGGCACTACAAATAGCACTTCAAGAAAATTCAGATGAAATTGCGCCGTATAAATATATGAAAGAAGTAGCGCATGCAGTGGAGGATGTCGTCGAAAAACGCCTTAAGTTGTTTAATCATCAATAAGGCTTTAGGCTCTAGGCGTTAGGCGCTAGGAAAAACGAAAATTCCTAAAACCTAAAACCTAAAGCCTAGAGCCTAAAGCCTAATCATGTCTAACATTTTCATTACACGAAAAATTCCCGAGACGGGAATAGAAAAATTAAAACAAGCTGGACATGAGGTTGATATAAGCGAAAAAGATGATGTGCTCACGAAAGAAGAACTAGTTACGGCACTCAAGCAAAAAGAATACGACGCGGTGCTATGTTTATTAACTGATAAGATTGACGGAGATATATTTTCTGCCGCGCCTAAAGCAAAAATTTTTGCGAATTATGCAGTTGGATTTAACAATGTTGATGTTGATGAAGCCAAAAAACGTGGGATTGTTATTTCAAATACGCCAGAAGTGCTTACTAACACAGTTGCCGAACATACATTTGCTCTTATGCTTGCCATAGCTCATCGTATTCCTGAAGCAGATAGATTTGTACGTGCCGGAAAATATATTGGCTGGGCACCTGAACTTTTATTAGGCAACGACCTTTCAGGAAAAACACTTGGTGTCTTGGGTGCAGGTCGCATTGGTACACGCGTTGCGTATCATGGCGCTAAAAGCTTTGACATGAAGGTTTTATATTACGACATAAAACGCAATGGACATATTGAGGAGGAGGTTAACGCAGAATTTCGCGAGAATGTTGAAGATGTTTTGAGAGAAGCAGATTTTGTGACAGTGCATGTGCCACTCTTAGATTCTACGCGGCATCTTGTCAATAAAGAACGGTTGGGGCTTATGAAACCGACTGCGTATATTGTAAATTCTTCGCGTGGCCCGGTTATTGATGAGGGCGCGCTTGTAGAAGCACTTAAAAATAAGACGATAAAAGGCGCGGCTCTTGATGTGTTTGAGAATGAGCCAAAGCTTATGGATGGACTCTCTGAACTTGATAATGTAGTGTTGACTCCGCATATTGCGTCAGCAACAGAAGAGACTCGCGGCAAGATGGCAGAGCTTGCGGCAGAGAATATTATCGCGGTTTTGGAAGGGAAGGAAGCACCGAATAAAGTAGGCGCTAGGCTTTAGGAGAAGACATAATTAATTGCAGTTATGAAAAAGGTACAAAAGGATATTGATGATTGGGTCACTCAATACAAAATTGGCTATTGGAAACCGCATGAAATTTTGGCGCGGCTGACGGAAGAGGTGGGGGAGTTAGCACGTGAGATTAATCATAGTTATTGACCCAAAAAGAAAAAACCAGATGAAAAAGCAAAAGAAATCGGTGATGAGATGGCGGATATTATTTTTACCATAGGATGTCTCGCAAATTCGTTAGACGTTGATTTGGACGACCACTTCAAGCGTGTTATGGATAAATGTTACGGGAGAGACAAAGAACGATTTGAGCGGAAGAATTAACTGATTGATGTCGGATGTCAACAAATTTAAGTTATTGCTTGCTTTTTTAGGTGAAATTTATATGATAAAGCACTATACACTAGACGTTAGGCTCTAGGAAAAATAGAAATTTCCTAAAGCCTAACACCTATAACCTAAAACCTATTATGCCGAAATTAATTGCTGAAAAAAGGAATACAAATACAAAGGCCGCTGTGTTGCGCCAGGAAGGAAAACTTCCTGCTGTTTTTTATGGTAGGAAAACAAAGGCTACTTCCATTTCACTTGAGCAAGGTGAATTTATAAAAACATGGAAAGACGCTGGGGAATCAACGATTATTGATCTTTCATATAATGGAAAAGAAGTAAGTGTACTCATACATGACGTTGCTCTTGATCCAGTAAAAGAGACGCCACTCCATGTTGATTTTTATGTTGTTGAAGCGGACAGGCCAGTTGAAGTTCACGTTCCGATTGAATTTGACGGTGAGGCGCCAGTCATCAAAGAAGAGGGCTCGTCAGTAGTTAAGGTTCTTTATGAAATTGAAATTAAAGGACTTCCGAAGGAGCTTCCTCAACAGGTATCAGTTGACTTGTCATCTCTTAAAACTGTTGAAGGCCAGATTATCGCAAAAGACATTAGACTTCCCGACGGAATTGAACTCATTACCAATCCTGATGATGTTATCGCTTCAATTTCAGTTACAGTAGAGAAAGAGGAGGAAACTCCAGAGTTTGATGCATCAGCAGTTGAAGTAGAAAAGAAAGGGAAAGATGACAAAGAGGGAGCGGGAGAAAAAGAAGGAGGCGAAAAATCCGCTGAAGCAGAGAAGAAACAATAATGATAACGATAACAAAAAAGCGCATCCCTCGATTAAAATCGTGGATGTGCTTTTTATAATTACTGCAATATAATATACTAATAACATGTCGGGAAACCTCATTTTTGTACGCGCAACTCTTCTACTTGCGCTCTGCGCGTTGCTTTTTGGTATCGCGTCTTTTACTTTTGCTCAAGCAACAACTGACGACGTGCTAAAACGCCGTGCGCAACTTGAGGAAGAGCTTGTAGGGCTTGAAGCGCGCATAGAAGCGCAACAGGTATTTTTACAAGAGAAACAACGTGAGACAGTTTCACTTGAGCGTGACGTTGCAATCGTTGATGCGAAAATAGAATCCGCAGAACTCTCTATTCGCGCACGTAATCTTTCAATACAAAAACTCGGTACAGCGATTGGAACAAAGAAGAATATTATTGTAAGTCTTACTGATAAACTCGGAAGAGAGAAACAATCACTTGCCCAGTTAATCCGAAAAACACGCGAACTTGATGCATTTTCACTTGCTGAGGTAATCCTTGCGAACAAAAATTTCTCCGAATTTTTTTCTGACGTTGGCTCATTTAATGCTATTAAATCGGCACTTCAAGAATCATTTGAAGAAATTGAATTGACAAAAGACAAGGCAAATGTGGAAAAAAACACACTTGAGGATAAACGGGGTGAGGAACAAGACTTACGCCAGATACAAGAACTTCAAAAACGTCGTATTGAAGAAGATAAAGAAGAAAAACGAGAGATTTTAGAAATCTCAAAAGGGCAAGAGTCTATTTATCAAAATATTATCGCGAATATTGAAAAAGATGCAGCAACGATCAGAACAGAACTTTTCGTTCTCAGCGGCACCGATGCGATTCCATTTGAGCGCGCGCTTGAACTAGCAAATATTGCGTCACGTAAAACAGGTGTACGCCCCGCGCTTATCCTAGGTGTGATTGCTCAAGAATCAAATTTAGGAGAGAACGTTGGTCAGTGCCTTTTGACAAACCAGCCCCAAAAAGGCGACGGAAAAGGTATAAATACTGGTAGAATATTTAAGCAGGTTATGAAACCTAGCCGTGATGTTGATATCTTTTTGAATGTTGTAAATAAGTTAGGCCTTAATCCATATGGTATGGTTGTGTCATGTCCGCCATCATATGGCTATGGCGGCGCAATGGGTCCGGCGCAGTTCATTCCTTCTACCTGGGTATTGTTTGAAGACAGAATTGCAAAACTTTCTGGAAATAGCCCGCCAGATCCGTGGGACCCGCGTGATGCATTTATTGCTTCAGCGCTTCTCCTAAAAGACAACGGCGCTGGCAAAGGTACATATGCAGCAGAGCGACTGGCGGCCTTGCGGTATTTTGCTGGCTGGAGAAATGCCAAAAAACGCGCTTATGCATTCTATGGAGATGATGTAATGGCGCTTGCGGCAAAATACCAGAAACAGATTGACATATTGCAACAAAATTAATTTAGTATATAGTATTTGATATCTAGTATTTTATGTAAAAATAGAGAAAATATAACTGTATACAATATACTAAATACGAAATACTAAATACCAATACGTATGAAAAAAGACATACATCCCCAATATCACTCAAAATCAAAAGTAACCTGCGTATGCGGTGCGTCTTTTGAGGTTGGCTCTACGCAAGAAAAAATTAAAGTTGAGATCTGCAGTGAATGTCACCCTCTCTACACCGGTGAGGAGAAAATCATTGACACTGCCGGCCGTGTTGAGAGGTTTAAAACTCGATCCGCCGTCGCTAAAACTATAGCGGACAAGAGAGCGAAGACAGGGCAAACAAAAACAAAAAGCAAAAAAGAAAAGTAAAAAAATCGCATAATGCGATTTTTTTCTTCTTTCTTTTTTATCCTAATTTATATACTATACAAACATTATGACGGTTGATTTAGAAAAATATCTAAAAAATCAAAAAACTGCTTATTTGGCTCAAGAATATCAGCGACTTCTGAAAGAAACGAATGAATTGGAACAGCTTGTGGAAACTGACCCTACAATGAAGCATATGGCGGAAGAGGAAAAAAGCAAGAACGAAGAACAGAGAGAAATCATTTTCAAGCAAATGGAAGCGATTTTAACTGCCTCAAAAGAAGAGGAGATTTTTCCTCGTGAAGTTATTCTTGAAGTGCGCGCTGGCGCGGGGGGTGAGGAAGCGGCGCTATTCGCCGCGCGACTTGCGGAAATGTATGAACGATATGCGGAAAAGCAAAAGTGGTCATTTAAACGAGTTGACGAATCACAAAGCGAACTAGGCGGACTTAAAGAAGCTTCGTTTGAAATTAAAGGGAAAGATGTGTACAAGAAACTGCGGTATGAAACTGGTGTGCATCGCATTCAGCGGATACCCGCAACTGAGAAATCTGGTCGCATCCATACGTCAACAGCGTCTGTCGCTGTGTTGCCGATCAGGGCTGAAACTCACATTGAAATTAACCCAGCAGATATTGAAGTTACATTTTCCCGCGCTGGTGGTCCAGGCGGGCAGAATGTTAACAAAGTTGAAACCGCAGTGCGTATTTTACATAAGCCAACTGGTTTAGTGGTTCGTTCAACAAGCGGTCGCAATCAGCTAAAGAACAGAGAGCAAGCACTCTCAATTCTTGCGGCGAAATTGGAGAATGAAAAAGAAGAGAAAGAAGCGCAATCGCTTTCAGCAGAGCGCAGAGAGCAAATTGGTACAGCCGACCGTTCTGAAAAAATTCGCACTTATAATATTTTGCAAGACCGTATTACTGACCACCGCATCAAAAAAAGTTGGCACAATGTAGAAAAAATCTTCGCAGGAGAAATTGACTCTATCATTGAGGCATTTTCGGAGGGCGAATCTGATGAATATTCCAACGGCTCAACGGATTGAGCCGTTCGTTCAGAATGTTTCAAGATTGGGCCTTGAAATAACCTTGAAGCAATGAACATTACCAGCGTGTCAGGTATTTTCAACTTTTTCAAAACTTTCAAGCAGGTGGGGAGAATGCGTTCTATCCCTGTATACAACTCGTGGTATAATTATGTAATGAAGCCATCCTTTTTTCAGCGTTCGCGGGCAAAAGAAAAACTTGCTGTTATCTTTGATATTGGTAGTGCCTCTGTGGGTGCCGCGCTTGTCGGATTTGCGCCGGATACGTTGCCGAAGGTTTTTTATACGACACGACGGGAAATTTCATTTTTAAAAAAATTAGAGGCGGAGCGGCTCACTGCCTCAATGCTCAAAACACTTAAATTAGTGGCGCATGATATTCAAAAAGAAGGGTTTTCGCATGCGCGACTTACTTTATTTGGAAGTATTAAACCGGCGTTGGTATTTTATGTTCTTGCAAGTCCATGGCATGCGTCCCAGGTTCGCGATATTCATCGCCGAGAAGAGGAACCATTTCGCGTTGATCGAGATCTTGTGCGAGAGCTTGTCTCTCATGAGATAGATGATTTTAAAAAGATGCATGGAGGAAAAGACGATGTCTCTTCAGAGGGAGATGGCGAAACGAAACAAGACAATTCACACGATAAGCACGCTATCATTGAGGGGGATATTTTAGATATTAAATTAAATCGATATCATGTTACAGATCCACTCGAAAAAACTGCACGAGAGCTTGACATGACGTTGTTTGTAAGTTCTGCGCCACAAACGCTGATACGTTCAATAAAAGATGTTGGCGACAGGGAATTTTCGGGAGCGGAAAGCCGTCTTTCTTCTTTCACATTTTCATTTTTTAATACAGTGCGCGATATTTGGCACAACAAAGAAAATTTTCTGCTCATAGATATAAGCGGAGAGGTAACAGATCTTTCTATTGTAAAAGAAGGTCGCATACTTGAGACCGCATCATTTCCTGTTGGCAGAAATACAATTTTGCGTAATCTCTCTTCCGAACATATTTCTTTCAATGAAGCCGAATCGCTACTTAATCTTTATTACCAAAACAAGATCAGTACTGATGAAGCGGCGCATATAAAAAGAACATTGCAATCCTCACAGGATATATGGTTGCAGTCGTTTATAAAAGAACTCCAGGAGCTTGCTTCGCAAATTTTATTTCCCAAGGATATCTTTCTTGTTGTTGATGCACCGCTTGACGTGTGGTTTAAAGACGTAATCACGTCAGATAAACTGTATGATCTTTCCACAACAGGAGAGCCGTTTAATGTGACTCTACTTGACGAAAGAACACTTGCGCCATATTGCCAGTCTGAAAAATGGGTAGACAAAGACCCATTTCTCATTGTGGAATCCTTGTTTTTAAATAAAACACTTTTTGTGGTAAAATAAAATTAGCTTCTTAGCTTGTAGGTTATTAGCTTCTTAGGAAAAATTCTTACGTTGCTAATCAGCTAAAAAGCTAATCAGCTAAAAAGCTAATATGCCTAAACGAATACTACAAGACATTATTTCTCCTAAAAATCGCTCAAAAGAGACGACTCGGCACGACGATGCAACATTAAAAGAAAGTGCCCGCCGGGCAGAGCCTTTGGCTGGCGGGCGCGGCGGTTTCTTTAGAGATAGAAAGCAGTCGCTACGACCTGCACGAGATGAGTCAGAAGGAAATTCCACTTTCGTTATTTGGGGTATCGCCGCATTTGCTATTTTGGTTGTTCTATTTTCCGTTTTTTCTCTTTTTGAAAAAGCAACAATAAAAGTTACACTGAAACAACAAATTGAAACAATTAATACACAGCTTTCTGCACAAAGAGGCACAGCGGCGACAGGTGGTTTAGTATTTGAGATTATGACATTGACAGGAGAAGAGAAAAAGACAATTCCTGCAACTCAAGTTGAACGGGTTGACCAAGAATCATTCGGTAAAATTATTGTTTACAATAATTTTGATTCAAAAAATCAGAAACTCATCAAGCGTACGCGCTTTGAAACACCTGAAGGTCTCATTTTCCGTATCCGGGATTCTGTTGTTGTGCCTGGACGGAAGACCTCTGGTGGTGAGAAAATCCCTGGTTCTATTGAAGTGACTGTGTATGCAGATGGGTCTGGTGAAGAATACAACATTGGCCTAACCGACTTTACTATCCCAGGGTTTAAGGGGTCACCACGTTTTGATGGTTTTTATGCGCGCTCAAAGACACCAATGGTAGGAGGATTTTCCGGCGTTGTGAAGACTGTTTCGGATAAACAGCTTGAAGTAGCAGAACAGGAACTTGCTAGTTCACTACGTGGGAAATTAATTCAGAAAGCAAGCTCACAGAAACCTGATAGTTTTGTACTCTATGATGACGCTATATTTTTCTCGCTTGATGGTGATGGCGCGCAAGCGATTCAGACAGATGTTAATAAAGACGAAGTTGATGTTGTGGTTTCTGGGACACTGCACAGTATTATTTTTAACAAAAACACGCTCTCGCAATTTTTAGCGAATATTCTTATTTCAAATGTGCGGTCGGACGATAACATTATTGTACAAAACCTTGATGCGCTAGAATTTGCTGTATCAAACAAAGAGCTATTTTCGCCAGCGGAAAATACTACACTTTCTTTTGTAATGCAGGGGAATCCGCATCTTGTTTGGCGATTTGACGAAGTGAAACTTAAACATGATACACTTGCTAAATCAAAAGATGAATTTAGGGAAGTGCTTGCCAATTATCCAAGTATTCAAAAGGCAGAAGTAACACTGCGCCCATTTTGGAGGCGCTCATTTCCCGATAATCCGGACAAAATCAAAATTGAGACGGTTATTGAAGAATAACCCGTCTCAATTTTTGCAAAGTCGAGTCTGACTCGGCAAAGCAAAAAACTTGGGCGGGTAGATTGACAATATGTGAGCTCTTTGTTATCATGGTTTCCACTTGTCATTTAAACGAATAATGAATCCCGTTAGAAGTCGCGGACACTGCTTAGAAATATGCTTGTAATACGAATATCGATGTTTACTAATAAAGTCAATAACAGGAAGAGACACCAGCGTGTCCGTGTCCTACTTCTAACGGGATGAAAGAACAGAAACAAAACAAAGTATCGGGTGTTGTTTTTGAAGCGCTTCCTAATACCTTGTTCCGTGTTGAACTTAAAAGCGGGGAAGAGATGCTCGCGTATTTGTCAGGTAAGATGCGTAAGTATAGAATCAGAGTATTAGTTGGAGATAAGGTAGAAATAGAGACTGATTCATATGGCGGCAAAGGGAGAATCACTAGAAGATATTAAATTTTAGGCACTAGGCGTTAGGCACTAGGCACTAGGAAAATTAAACATTCCTAACGCCTAACGCCTAAATCCTAACGCCTAGTTGATATGAAGGTTCGCGCATCAGTAAAAAAAATTTGTTCAAACTGTAAGATGGTCAGGCGCTCTGGCCGCCTTTATGTTATTTGTAAAAATCCTAAGCATAAACAGCGTCAAGGCTAATTTAGGCACTAGGCGTTAGGCACTAGGCACTAGGGAAAACGAAAATTCCTAAAGCCTAATTCCTAAAGCCTAGAGCCTAGTTAATATGAGAATCGCAGGTATTACAATTCCAGAAAAAAAACAGCTTGAATTTGGGCTTACTGCAATTTATGGAATTGGGCGTTCACAAGCGTGTTCAATTTTAAGCAAAGCCAGCATTAATCCGACCGCAAAGCCGGGTGATTTGTCTGCCGAAGATGAGAATAAGATACGCAAACTACTTGAAGGATATAAAATTGAAGGTGATCTAAAGCGAGAAGTCGCGGGAAATATCAAACGGCTCAAAGATATTCAGTCATACCGAGGGACACGCCACATGAAAAATCTTCCTGCGAGGGGACAAAATACGCAAACTAATTCAAGGACGGTTCGAGGCAACGTACGAAAAACAATGGGATCGGGTAAGAGAAAGTTGGAAAAGACGTAATTCAGGCACTAGGCGTTAGGCGCTAGGCACTAGGGAAAACGAAAATTCCTAATGCCTAATGCCTAGTGCCTAAAGCCTAGTTGGCATGGGAAAAAAACGAACAGTACAAAAAAAAGGTGGCGGATTTGATTCCGAACTGCGCACTAGATCGCTCAGTAAAATTATCAAGAAGAAAGTTTCTGCAGGGACGCTCTATATTCGTTCAACATATAACAACACGCGCCTACTACTCGCTGACAAGAAAGGCAATACATTAAGCTGGTCTTCAAGCGGTGCTTTGGGTTTTAAAGGCACAAAAAAAGGAACTCCGTTTGCTGCGGCGAGAGTAGGTGAGCTAATCGGAGAGAAAGCAAAATTAATTGGCGTTAAAGAGGTAAACGTTATTTTGAAAGGTGTCGGTGTTGGGCGTGAGTCTTCACTGCGGTCGTTTTCCTCAAAAGGGATTGAATTATCAAATATTCGGGATGAGACACCTATGCCGCATAATGGTCCGCGGCCTAAAAAACCACGGAGAGTTTAGTTTAGGCACTAGGCGTTAGGCACTAGGCACTAGGAAAAACGAAAATTCCTAAAGCCTAACGCCTAACGCCTAACGCCTAGTCAAAATGAAATTAAAACAATACAAAACAGCACGTCGTTTGGGGGCACGCATTTTTCCAAAGACACAAAATCCCAAATTTATCTTAAATAAGAGAGTACAGCGAGCAAGACGGCCATCTCCTACGACTGAGTATGGTTTACAGTTAATTGAGAAGCAAAAGGTGCGGTATACTTATAATCTGAATGAACGACAATTTGCCCAGTATGTAAAGAAAGCAACTGGAAAAAAGGGGATTAATCCTGTGGGGTATCTATACCAGGTACTTGAACAGCGACTGGACAATGTTGTGTTTCGTCTTGGTTTTGCTAGTACACGTCCGCTTGCTCGCCAAATGGTTTCTCATGGTCATATTACTGTTAACGGAAGACGGGTTAATATACCATCGTTTAGCGTATCAATGGATGATCGCGTTGCGATACGAAAAGAAAGTAAAGATAAAAATTTTACTGACCTTTCTAAATCAGTCAAAGAATATACCCCGCCTGCATGGCTTTCTTTTGATATTGACAAGCGAGAGGGAGTAATAATTGGCACTCCTGTGTCTGACAAGTCGTCAGAAGATTTATTCAATCTCACGTCAGTTATAGAATTTTATAGTAGGTAAAAATTAGGCGCTAGACATTAGGTACTAGGCGCTAGGGAAAATTATTAATTATTTAATAACATCACACTAAAGCCTAAGGCCTAGAGCCTAAAGCCTAATAAACATATGCTTGATCATACAATTATTCTTCCATCAAGGCCGAAAGTTGTTTCTGAAGATAAACTGCGGGGTGTATACGAAATTGATAGCTTATATCCCGGTTATGGGCATACACTCGGTAACTCACTTAGGCGAATCATTTTGTCGTCGCTTCCGGGTACTGCTCTGATAGTTATAAAAATTGATGGAGTTAAGCATGAATTTTCAACCCTTGATGGGTTGAAAGAGGATATTATTACTCTTATCTTAAACCTCAAAAAAGTGCGGTTTAAAAGTGCTGTTGATGAGCCACAAGAGGTTACACTTCGTGTAAAAGGGTTAAAGAAAATCACTGCCGCGGACATTAAAACATCCGGACAGGTTGAAATACTCAACAAAGATCAATATATTGCAGAAATTACCGACAAGAAAATAACGCTTGATGTGACCATGCAGCTTGAACAAGGTATTGGATATATTCCAAAAAAAATGCTTCAGCAAGACAAGGTTGAAGTTGGAACTATTGTTCTTGATGCTGTATTTACTCCTATTAGACGCGTGAATTATGAAGTTGAAAACATGCGTGTTGGAGACAGAACAGATTATAATAAGTTGCGCATTTTTATTGAAACTGATGGCACACTCTCGCCGAGAGAGGCGCTTGAACGGTCAATTGAAATCATGATTAAACAACTCAAAGCCATTGTCGGTTTTCAGGAAGAGGAGGAAGTGGAAGCAGAGTTACCAAAAGAAGAAGGTGTAGAAGAAGTAAAAGAGGGCGTTGATAAAGATTTCCTCAGAACACGAATTGATACACTTGGATTTTCAACGAGAACAGCAAATGCTCTCGCCGGATCAAACATACGGACTGTTGGTGGTTTAATACGCAAAAGCCCTGATGATCTCTATAATATTGATGGACTTGGAGAAAAAGGGATGCAAGAGATCAGGAGAACGCTTGGTAATTTTGGTGTAATCTTAAAATAGCTTCTTAGCTCGTAGCTTCATTAGCTTCTTAGGAAAAATTCTTACGTTGCTAATCAGCTAAAAAGCTAATCAGCTAAAAAGCTAATCGTGAGACATCACAATCAAAACAGAAAATTTGGCAGGAAAAATGATGAGCGAAAAGCACTCATACGGTCTCTTTCGCTTGCATTAATTCGCCACAAAAAGATTGTTACCACAGAAGCAAAAGCAAAGGAGATGCGCCCATTTGTAGAGAAGCTGGTTACAAGAGGAAAAGATAGTTCGCTTGCTGACCAACGCATCATGATTTCTCGTCTTGGCAACAAAGAGGGGGTGCGTAAACTGATAAATGACATCGCTCCGCAATACAAGAAAAGAACGGGTGGTTATACCAGAATCGTTAAATTACCGCGCCGAAGCGGAGACGCGAGCAAGATGGCGATGATAGAATTCGTATAAGAACAATACAAATATACTAATGATACTAATGATACTAATGATACGAATGATACGAATGGCTACGAATTCTAACGTTTCACATTTGTATTTATTAGTATCATTAGTGAAATTCGTATATTAGTATTATCCTATGGACAAAAACACAACAATTCACACAATTGACGCGACAGATAAAAAACTGGGCCGGTTGGCTTCAGAAATTTCCATATTGCTTTTGGGAAAAAATAAGCCAGAATTTCAAAAATACATCGCTGCGGCAATCAAAGTGCAGGTTGTTAAAGCCTCTCAACTGTCAATTGACCAGAAGAAATTAAAAGAGAAAGAATATATTAGATATACAGGTTATCCGGGTGGTTTACGAAAAGAACCATTAGAGCGTCTCGTAAAACGGCACGGATACTCTGAAGCATTACGGCGCGCTGTCTATGGTATGTTGCCATCAAATAAATTAAGAGCTAAGCGAATGAAGAATTTGTTTATAGAAGAATGAAATAGCTCCTTAACTTGTAGCTTCATTAGCTTCTTAGGAAAAATTCTTACGTTGCTAAAAAGCTAAAAAGCTAATCATGGATAAAGATACAGTAGATAAAAAAGTGGACACCCCTGTCAACTCTCGTTATATTGAAGCGGTTGGCCGACGAAAATCGGCTATTGCGCGCGTACGCATCACGGAGAACAAGAGCGGAAAGGGAACCATAATGGTAAACGAAAAAAATGTTACGGAATATTTTCCTACTGCAAAGGCGCAAATTACTGCGCGCGAAGCGCTTTCAAAGGTCAAAGGGGTCAATAAATTTAACACAACAGTGCTTACTAAAGGAGGTGGTAAAAGCGCGCAAGCGGAAGCTTTGCGTCATGGTCTAGCGAGAGCACTCGTAAAACACGATGGAGAATTACGCGATAAATTAAAGAAAGCGGGATTCTTAAAACGGGATCCACGAGCAAAAGAGCGCAAAAAATTCGGCAAAAAGAAGGCAAGAAAATCTCCACAATGGTCAAAGCGGTAGTGGAGACCCTGAGCGATTTATGCCGAGCTTTGTTGTGGTAAGCCGAAAGTAGAAAGCGATTGCGAAATTGTTTAAAAAGAAAATAGTGGACGTTCGATGTCCACCATTTTAAATCTCCGTTTCCACTTATTCTTTTTTTGTTAGAGCCTAGACTATTGCGGCACATGCAACGAGTGCACCACCCATGCCATAGTGTATGGCATCAGGTTCGAATGACCACCTTATAAGAATTACAACAATTATTCCCGTAATTGTGCCAGCGAAAACAGGAAGTAGCTGCATCTGAAATCTCCTACTGCTCTATATCTTCTGGTTGTGATCTGTTGTGATTATACTACACCTGTATGTTGTTTGTCAAGAAATTTGACTCGGTATATAAAACCTGTATAATGATTTCATGCCGAAAGACAAAAAAGAGGAGGATGACAGTAAAAAAAATGACGATGATGATGTAGAATTCATTGAAGAAGAGCAAAATAGCTCTTCTTTCAGTCGTGACGAATCCAGTATTGTTCGTGATTTGAAAAAGAAATTGAAACAATGCGAACAAGAACGGAAAGAATATCTTGATGGTTGGCAGAGGATGAAGGCAGATAGTATAAACAAAAAAAAAGAGGATGAAAAAAGGCAGGAAGAATTTTCAAAATTTGCAAAAGAGGATTTACTCCATGAATTACTTCCTGTAGCGGACAGTTTTGAAATGGCATTTGTGGATAAAAAAACATGGGAAGGGCTTCCCGAAAACTGGCGAAAAGGTGTAGAATATATTTACGCCCAATTAGTGGATACTTTCAAACGCAACGGATTAGAGCCTATTGACCCCAAAGGACAGTCATTTGATCCGAATTTGCACACGTCTGTTGAAGTTGTAGAAACTGAAGACAAAAAACAAGACGACATTGTTTTAGAAGTAACGCAAAAGGGATATATATTACATGGGAAGGTGATTCGTCCAGCACGAGTGAAGGTTGGGGAATATAAATAGTTAGTTAGTAGTAAGTAGTTAGTAGTAAGTAGAATCGAAAACTTGAAGTTTAGGATTTGAAAAATTTACTACTAACTACTTACTACTTACTACTTACTAAATATGAAAATACTCGGTATAGATCTTGGCACTACAAACTCCGCTATGGCAATTGTGGAGGGTGGTGAACCAAAAATTATTGAAAGCGCTGAAGGGGGAAGAACAACTCCATCTATTGTTGCGCGTGCGAAAAATAACGAGCGGCTTGTTGGGGGGCTCGCGAAACGTCAGGCCGTAACCAATCCCGAAAATACACTCTTCGGTATTAAACGTTTGATAGGACATAAATTTGAGGATTCTGTTATTCAAAAAGAAAAAGACATTGTGCCGTTTGTGATTGAAAAAGCGGACAATGGAGGTGTGCGTGTAAAGATGGGAGAAAAATTTCACTCTCCAGAAGAAATTTCCGCAATGATATTACAGAAGATGAAGCACGATGCAGAAGCGAAGATTGGAGAGAAGATAACAGAAGCGGTTATTACCGTTCCAGCGTATTTTGATGACGCGCAGAGGAAAGCGACAAAGGATGCAGGAGAAATTGCCGGATTTACAGTTAAAAGAATTATCAACGAACCGACTGCGGCAGCGCTTGCATATGGTTTTAACAAGAAGAAAGATGAGCAAATTGTTGTCTTTGATTTCGGAGGCGGTACCTTTGATGTGACCGTGCTTGAGGTGGGTGAAGAAATTGTTGATGTGAAAGCAACAGATGGTGACAGCCACATGGGTGGGGAAGATATAGATCGCGAAATTATCAAATGGATTGGCGAAGAATTTAAAAAAGAAAATGGCATTGATATTACGAAAGATCCGCTTGCATTCCAGCGGCTTAAAGAGGCGACAGAAAAAGCAAAACATGAACTTTCAGAAGTTATCGAAACAGAGATCAATATCCCATTTATTACCTCTGACGCAACGGGGCCAAAACATCTTGCTATGAAGGTTACTAGAGCAATGGTAGAAAAGCTGGCTATGTCGTTTATTGAACGCGCAATTGATATTACGCAAAAAGCAGTTGATGCGTCTGGATTTAAAATAAGTGATATTGACGAAATTGTTTTAGTTGGCGGGCAAACAAGAATGCCGCTTGTTGTAAGTAAAGTAAAAGAGCTCTTTGGCAAAGAGCCGAACAAATCAATTAATCCTGATGAAGTGGTTGCCGACGGCGCGGCAATACAGGCGGGTATCTTGCAGGGCGACGTAAAAGACGTGCTTTTGCTTGATGTGACGCCGCTTTCATTGGGGATTGAAACAATGGGCAATGTTGCGACAAAATTAATTGAACGCAATACAACTATTCCCCTCGCAAAAACACAAACATTCTCAACAGCAGTTGACAATCAAACATCAGTGGAGATTCATGTAGTGCAAGGAGATCGCTCAATGGCCGCCGACAATAAAACACTCGGACGGTTTATATTAGACGGCATCGCGCCTGCGCAGCGTGGTCTGCCACAAGTTGAAGTATCATTTGATATTGATACTAACGGTATCTTGAATGTAAAAGCAAAAGACAAATCAACAGGCAAAGAGCAATCAATACGCATTGAGGCAAGCTCCGGACTTTCAGAAGAAGATATTGAAAAAATGAAAAAAGACGCAGAACTACATTCCGAAGAGGATAAAAAGAAAAAAGAGTCGGCAGAGATAAAGAATCAAGCAGAGACACTGATGCACACTGCGGAAAAAGCGCTCAAAGACAGCGCTGATAAAGTACCTGATGATATAAAGAAAGCGATTGAAGAGAAGATCGTTACGCTGAAAAAGGCATTTGAAGGATCTGACATTGCGGTGATAAAGACGGAGACAGAGGCGCTTTCTTCCGAGATGCAAAAAATCGGTGAGGCGCTTGCAAAACAGCAACAGGCATCGCAGGAAGAAGGAAAGACAGAACAGGGTGGTGCTGATCCTCAAAATGACGAGAATATCAAAGACGCAGAGTTCAAAGAGGAAGACAAATCAAAAGACGATGACCCCAAAGACAGCTCCACTGATGGGGCAAGCAATAACAGTAACGATAACCGTAACGATAACAATGACGGCAAAGACAAAAATTCGTAGAATTTTTGTCTTTGATACTAGATACCTGATACTAAATACTTTTTGTGTATGTCAAATAAAAATTACTACATTGTTCTTGGTGTAGAAAAAAACGCCTCCAAAGAGGACATTAAGAAAGCATTTCATAAACTTGCTCGCAAGTATCACCCGGACAATAAAAGCGGTGGTGATGAGAATAGGTTTAAAGAGGTAAACGAAGCATACCAAATACTTTCAGATGATAGCCGGCGTGCTGAGTATGACTCATATGGGCATGTGTTCAGAGACGGAAGTGGATCTGGTGGTTCTTCCCCGTTTTCCGATTTTGCTGAAGGGTTTCAAGGGTTTGATGTTAATGATATGTTTGGTGATTTCTTCAACGGCAATAGAGAGCGGGTGAAACGCGGCCGTGATATATCTATTGACTTAGAGGTTCCATTTAGTGATGCCGTGTTTGGGACTGATAGAACAGTGCTTCTAACCAAGACAGCAGCATGTGATTCTTGCCAGGGAACTGGCGCGGAATCTGGCACGGCATTTGAGAAATGTATGACGTGTAATAGTAAGGGTCGCGTGCAAGAGACGCGGAGTTCTTTTTTTGGTACGTTTACTAGCGTAAAGGAATGTGGTGTGTGTCGCGGTAAAGGAGAAATTCCAAAACAGAAATGTCGCAGCTGTCATGGAGGAGGTATTGTGCGCAAGCAAGAAGAAGTTCATATTAAAATTCCTGCCGGCATGCAAGACGGAGAAGTAATACGACTTTCCGGTATGGGTGAGGCGGTGCATGGAGGAGTAAGCGGCGATCTCTATATACGTGTGCATGTTGCGAAACATCCTATATTTAGACGGGATGGAAATAATATTGTTATGGATTTGGACATTAAATTAACTGACGCTCTTCTTGGTGGAGAGTACATCGTTGAAACACTTGATGGGACAATTACTCTTAAGGTTCCTGCGAACGTCACGTTTGGTGAAATGCTGCGTGTTAAAAATAAAGGTATCCCATCAGGTCACAGCAAGCGTGGTGACATGCTTGTCAAACTCAACATCCGTTTTCCGAAACATCTTTCACGAAAAGTGAAAAAACTTTTTGAACAGCTTAAAGAAGAGGGGATATAAATAAGTTAAAAATTATGAAGTTGAAAGCAGGATTGAAGTCAGACTTCAGCCCTGCTTTTTTGGATGCTTGATTTTTTAAGCTTATGTGGTAGACTTCTCGCAGTTTGACGTATACACAGAAAAGGAACAATGAAATGTCCGATTCTTGCTCTATTGAAATTACTGGTACCGGGAGCTTTTTACCTTCACATGTTGTTACCAATGAAGATCTCGTGCGAGCGATTGGCAAAAAAACCCCGCATTGGATTGAGTGTCTACTTGGCATAGAGGAGCGTCGTTTTTCGTCTCCGATTGATTTTGATAAAGGACAACTTGAAAATCCGGATGTAGATGAAATAAAAATAGCATGGAAAGCCGCAGAAGAAGCAATGAACGAAGCGCGCCTTGCGCCATCAGATATAGACTTTTTGTGGTATGTAACATGTACACAAAGAGAAGAGCATCTGCATTTTTCTCGTGCCGCGATTGAATTACATGGTGCCCTTGGGCTTTCAGAAGATACTCCCGCTCTTGAAATAGATTCAGGGTGTGGCGGGTTTATGCAAGCCGTAGGAGCTGGAATAGAAATATTAAAAGGTAGTGATCGCTCCCACATGCTTATTGTGGCAAGTAATGCCCCGTCTCGGTTCTTTGATGTTGAACCTTATATTCAAGCAGACACATGGCTTTCCGGATATATTTTTGGAGATGGCGCAGGAGCGCTTGTATTAAGCAAGAAAAATTGCGAAAAACAGCTCATTAAGCGTGGCGTGATTGCATCATATTATGCGGCATCTCCGCTCGCGGAGCTTATGTATTACCACAGGAAGAATGGCACAAAAGGGCCCGTCTATGAAATTGACGCACAGGATGTAAAGAACCTCTTTCCTATTTATGTGGAGCGATCTATCAAAGCGCTTATAGACATGCATCCTTTCTCATTAGATGATATTGATCGATTTTACTTTCATCAGGCAAATAAGCGCGTTCTGGAAAATTTTTTAGACGGCTTAGGTATCTCTCTATCAAAAACTGCTATGCATGTAGAAAGATATGGTAATCTTTCTGCCGCTTCCACACCTGTATTGTTTGATGAAGATAGAAAAGAGGGGTTGATTCGTGAAGGTGACCTGTGTCTCTTTTGCGCAGTTGGTGCAGGAATGCATTGTGGCGCATTTTTAGTTCGCTATTAAGTGATGGTAACAATAACCGCGGAATGATGTGATATAATAAATCATATCGTTCTGCGGTTTTTTTGTTTTTTTCATGTTTGAATTATCAAATATTTTTTTGGCGCTTATCGCAATTATCAATCTCGGGTTGCTGTTTTTTGTTTTTTTTCAGACAAAGCGAAGCCCTACAAGTGCGTCATTTAGTTTTTTTACGTTCTTCGTTTCTCTTTGGGCGGTGAGCATTTTATTTTTTCAGCTTACGGAGAATTTGTTACACGCGCTTTATTTTATGAAGCTGGCATATTTTTCCGCTCTTCTCATTGCCGCCGGTTATTATTATTTTTCAATTGTTTTCCCGGAGAATTATCCGCCGAGCAGAGCACAAAAGCTATACATTATCCTTCTGCCGGTTTCTGTGTCAGTGCTTTTGTTTTTTCCTCATTTTTTGACACGAGAAGTCATTGTTTATCCGTGGGGAAAATCAGTTATTTTGGGGAGTCTTGAATACCTTGTTTTTTTTGTTTTATTTTTGGGATTTTTTATCGGGGGAATAGTTCGTCAACGGCGAAAACTTAAAAAAGCGACTGGCGTGATACATGCGCAATTATTTTACATACTTGCTGGAGTTATTATGGCGGGAAGCTTTGGCGTGATTTTTAATTTATTTCTACCGTCAATCTTTTTCCAGAACTTTCAATATATCTGGCTTGGTCCGATTTTTACTTCTATTCTTGTTTTCACCACGACATATGCGATCTTGGAACACCACCTTTTCAACGTCAAAATTATCGTAACCGAATTACTTGTTTTTGCCTTGTGGGCCGTGCTTTTATTCCGAACACTTCTGTCAGAAGCGGCGAATGACCAACTGATTAACGGTGGATTGTTGCTTACAGTGATAGTTATCGGTGTTCTTCTTATTCATAGCGTTATCAAAGAGGTGAAGACGCGGGAAGAAGTTGAGCGTCTTGCTAAGGACTTACAGAAGGCAAATGAACGCTTGCGCGAACTTGACCAGCGAAAATCAGAGTTTGTCTCTTTAGCGTCTCATCAATTGAGGAGCCCGTTAACGGCGATTAAGGGGTATTCTTCAATGCTACTTGAAGGTTCGTTTGGTGAGATTTCTGTTAAAGTAAAAGGCGCTATTGTCAGAGTGTTTTTGTCAAGCAATCGGCTAGCTTTGATTGTTGAGGACTTTTTAACTATCTCGCGCATTGAACAGGGGAAGCTCAAATATAATTTTGCGAGCATTGATTTTAAAGATTTGGTTAGAACGGTTGTGGAAGAGATGCGCCCGACGGTTGAGAAGAAAGGACTTGCGATTTCATTTGTATTTGACGAGAAAGCCTTATATCAAATAACTGCTGATAGTGGAAAAATCGCGCAAGTTGTGAGCAACTTGATAGACAATGCATTTAAATATACGTCAAAAGGGTCTATTACAGTCGGTCTTGAAAAAGACGAACAAAATCATAAGATCAAATTTTCTGTAAAGGATTCCGGAATCGGCATGTCGGCGGAGATAAAGAAAAAAATGTTTGACAAATTTACTCGCGCGGATAATGCGCGTCGAGTGAATGTTTCCGGAGCTGGAGTCGGACTTTTTGTGGTGAAACAACTTGTTGAAGCGCATCACGGGAAGATTGGTTCTGAGTCAGAAGGAGAAGGAAAAGGCTCAACGTTTTATGTTGAACTGCCGGCGGAGGAGTAAAAAAGTATTTTGTATCTTGTATACGTTAGAAATTAAAAAAGCCAGTTTTTAAGGAAAACTGGCAAACCTAATTTTAGTTGGCCTTTGATGGATGGGTAGCGATGGTAATAGCAACGAGAGTTCCTACCACTATCAGTACGACGAGTATCCGCACTGATGGAAGCAACTCGTTAACAATCCAAGAAGCTAGCAGGCCTATGATAATGATAAGCACTATATTTAAAATACGTTTCACTGTCCTCAGTCCTCCTCTATGTTGTCGTGGTTATGAAACGAGTGCAACTTATTGAATTATGCTCAAACACAGAAGTTTGTCAAGAAGTCGCTCGGTTCGTTCACGCATACTGTCTAGAGGTTGAATTTCTAAACATCAATGTTTAATCAACAGCTCAACGCGTTGAGCTGTTGAAAAAACCGACCCACGGATGGGTCGGTAAGTTTATGGTGACATCTTATTTCTCGGTGTAGGCGAACCAAAAAGCAACGCATACTGCGTCGTCCTCATCAAACAAGAGAGCAACCTGAAGAATTACTCGTTCTTTTTTAGGCAGGCCTTCCGTGATATTTTTGAAAATTTCTTCTACAGATCTGCCTTTGCCGAATTTTTTTTCGTGAGGGCAGAATCTATTTACTACCATTCGAATGTTCAGTGGATCAACGGCTTTGAGTGCATCTTCATTTACAGAATACAGAATAACGGCACTCCCAAATATGGGACTGCCCTGCGTATGTGCGGCGACTGGAACGAAGATGAGGGCAACGAGCATAACGAGCGTGAATGTTAACCTGCGCATGATATTCTCCTTTTTCATGCGGTTGCGGTACCAATGTTATATTATCATATTTTACTATTTCTGTCAAGATTTTATGTGCCCTAAAAATGTATGCGAATACAGCTCTTTTTGGTATGATAAGCAGATGACTGACAGTGAAAATAAGAAAATTTTACTCTCTGGTATTCAGCCGTCAGGAATATTGCATGTTGGAAATTACTTTGGCGCGATGAAGAGATTTGTTGAATTGCAAGAAGAATTTGAAAGTCTTATTTTTGTTGCCAATTATCATGCGCTCACTTCCGTGTCGGAATCTGACACGCTTCTCAAAAACACACAAGATGCAATTCTTGATCATTTGGCGATTGGCCTTAAACCAGAGACGCTTTTTCTTCAATCAGACATACCGGAAGTAACCGAGCTTGCATGGATTTTTAATACGCTCATCACCGTGCCGTACCTTTCTCGTGCGGTGGCATACAAAGAAAAAGTTGAAAAAGGACTTGAGGCAACTGTTGGGCTTTTTGACTATCCTGTGCTTATGGCGGCTGATATTTTAATTATGGACGCAGACATTGTGCCTGTGGGGCAGGATCAAAAACAGCATGTTGAAATTGCGCGTGACATTGCAGAAAAGTTTAATAATCGTTATGGAGAATTATTTAATATACCCAAAGCGCACATAATGAGAGAGGTTTCAACTGTCCCAGGAGTTGACGGACAAAAAATGAGCAAAAGTTATGGCAATGCTATTCCGCTTTTTTCAAAAGATGAGGACATCAAAAAACTCGTTATGAGTATTGTTACAGATTCAAAAGGAGAGAGTGAGTCAAAAGATCCTGAAACAGATACAGTGTTTGCGTTACATAGATTATTTAGCGAAGAACAACTATCTGAATTAAAAATACGATATGAAAAAGGACAGATCGGTTATAAGGAGTCAAAAGAAATTCTTACAGAAAACATAAAAACATTTATTGCGCCTCTTAGGGAAAAACGTGAAAACATTGCAAAAGACAAAGACAATATTCTTGACGTGATTAAAGTTGGCAGAGAAAGAGCACAAGAAAGAGCACAAGAGAAAATGCAGAAAATAAGAGAAGCGGTGGGGATAATGTTTTAAATCAGGTGACAGGTATCAGGTTTTGGGTGTTAGATTTTAAAAACGCCGCAACCTATAACCTGCAACTTAAAACCTATTGTCATGAAACGTACAATTATCAAAGATATACATACATGCACGGATAAAGAAATAACTCTTGCCGGTTGGATTGACGTGCGCCGTGACCACGGCAAGCTTATTTTTATTGATGTGCGCGACAGAAGTGGTATTGTTCAAGTAGTTGTATCTCCTAAGCATGAACATGCGTATAAGGTGCTCAAAGAGGCTCGATCTGAGTGGGTTGTGGAAATTACCGGAACTGTGAAAAAGCGTCCGGAGAGTATGATAAATCCCAACACAGAGACGGGTGACGTCGAGGTTGAAGCGCAGGAAGTAATCGTCTTAAGTGAGGCGCATGAACTGCCATTTGAAAAAGAAGAAGACCTTAATCTTGATACGTATCTTGACCATCTTCCATTTACTTTGAGGTCACGACGATCCCGTGATATTTTTACTGTTCAAACTGAACTCATAAAATCTTTTCGTGAAGGCATGTCAGAACAAGATTTTATTGAATATCAAAATCCGATTCTTGTCGGTGGTGACGGAGAAGGCGGGGCAGAGGCTTTCAAGGTTGAGTATTACAATAACAAAGAGGCGCTTCTTGCTACAAGTCCCCAATTGTATAAACAAATCATGGTTGGTGTTTATGAGCGAGTTTTTACTACAACAAAGGTGTTCCGGGCGGAAAAACACGCAACCTCGCGACACCTAAGTGAGGTTGTACAAATGGATTTTGAAATGGGGTTTATAAATGACCATGAAGATGTAATGGCAGTACTTGAGGAGACCATGCGGTATATTGTCTCCAATGTATCAAAAAAGCACAAAGATATTCTTGATACATTTAAAGTTGCAATACCCCTTATTCCTAAAAGTATTCCACGCTTAACACTTCTAGAAGCGCAAAAAACATTGAAAGAAAAATATAGTAATGATTGTATCGACGAGCCTGATCTTGAGCCAGAACATGAGCGTCAGATATGTGAATGGGCGCTGAAAGAACATAAATCAGATTTTGTCTTTATCACACATTTTCCATCTAATAAGCGACCGTTTTATACCTTTGTTGATGAAAAAGACGAAACGCTTTCAAAAAGCTTTGACCTTCTTTTTCGTGGTCTTGAAATTAACAGTGGAGGTCAGCGAGTTCATAACTACGAAGAGCTTCTCAGGAGGATAGAAGAGAAAGGACTTGACCCACAAGTATTCTCTTTTTACCTTGAAGCATTTAAGTATGGCATGCCGCCGCATGGCGGATGTTCTACCGGACTTGAGCGTCTCACGGCGCGATTTCTTGAACTCAGTAATGTCAAAGAAGCAACACTCTTTCCACGGGAAATAAATAGGATAGATTTACTGCTATCGCAGTAAACCAGGCACTAGGCTCTAGGCGTTAGGCACTAGGAAAAACGAAAATTCCTAAAGCCTAAAGATTAGAGCCTATTGTCATTCTCATATTTTCACTACACACATCATGGGAAATAATCATTATACTGTGAAACTTGAGAAATTTGAGGGGCCACTTGACCTGCTACTTAATTTAATTGAAAAACGGAAACTTCATATAAACGATATTGCGCTTGCTAAAATCACTGATGATTATCTCTTGCATCTTGAGCGTTTCAATGAATTTCCGATTGGACAGGCGGCGCAGTTCATCCTTATTGCCTCAACACTCGTACTCATCAAATCTCGCTCTCTTCTGCCAATGCTTACGTTAACTGAGGAAGAAAAAGGGGATATTGAAGAGTTAGAACGCCGTTTGCGGGAATACCAGCGCGTTAAAGCATTAAGCGCACACATAAACGATCTGTTTGGTAGCCGTCGCATTTTTAATCAACCGCACGGAATCCATATTACACCAGTTTTTTCTCCTACAAAAAAAGTGACAGTGGAGATACTTTTGGAACACGTAAAAGGGCTTCTCGCTAGTTTGCCGAAGAAAGAAATGATACCTCAAACGTTAATTAAAAAAGTAGTAAGCATTGAAGAGACGATTAACAAGCTTGCTGATCGTATTAAATCTGATTTAATGCTCCGGTTTGGAGATTTTGCGCAACTTGGTAAGGCGGACAAAATAAATATTGTAGTTAGCTTTTTGGCACTGCTTGAGTTGTTCAAGCGAGGTATTGTTTCAGTGAGGCAAGAAGCTCATTTCTCAGATATAATGATTAGAAGCAAGGAATCATAATAATAATCCGAAACTACGAAAGCTCAACGTTTGAAATTTTCGTAGTTTCGGATTTACAATTTTTTCGGATTATTCTGTAGTTTCGGATTATTCATTTTTTCGTATTATGTTACTGGAATCAAAAATTGAAGCAATTTTATTTGTTAAAGCGCAACCGGTCTCTATCGCATTTTTTACAAAGACGCTCAAGCAGACAAAAAAAGAGGTTGAAGATGCGCTTGTCCGTCTTGAAGATCAGTTGAAGACGCGGGGTATTCGGCTTATATTTAAAGATGATGAAGTTTCGCTCGGGACCGCATCCGAACTTGAAACACTTATTAAGGAAGTGGTAAAGGCAGAGTTAACTGAGGAGCTTGGAAAGGCGGCACTTGAAACACTCACCGCTGTGCTTTATCATGGACCAATCAGTAAAAGCAGGATTGACTTTATTCGCGGCGTAAATTCACAGTTTATCTTGCGTAATCTCTTGGTGCGCGGTTTGGTTGAACGGGTTACAAACTCAAAAGATAAGCGAGTATTTTTTTACCGTCCTACATTTGACTTATTGCAGCATCTTGGCGTTACTCGCATTACAGAACTTCCTGAATACGATATCGTGAAGCAGGAAATTGAGGAATTTGAGGAAACATTTCAAAGCGAATAAGTAAGTAGTAAGTAGTTTTTATTAAATATTTTTCTACTTACTACTAACTACTTACTTAACCATGTTAAATCTATACAACAAGGAATCAATAATTATAGGAGTACTCGCGCTCGCGCTTTTGGCAACGAGTTTCACTAAAATGGTGGCGGTTCACTCTAGCCAACCCATATTATCTCTTGCAAAAGAAGGTGAGCATGTTCGCGCGCCTGATCCATTTTTATCTGTTGATATTACCGCACAAGCAGTTTTAGTGTGGGATATTAAAAACAATGTGCCGCTCTATGCGCGAAATGAAAATGTCCAACTTCCACTTGCTTCCCTCTCAAAAATAATGACCGCGCTTATTGCCGTAGAGGAGATAGAGAGTAAGCGCATGATTACGATAACAAAAGACGCAATACTGCAAGAGGGAGATCATGGTCTTATTGTGGGAGAGAAATGGCGTCTGAAAGATTTAATTGATTTGACGTTACTTACCTCATCAAATGACGGCGCTCACGCCCTTGCGTCTGTTTTTGGAGAAGAGCGTTTTAATGGGGAACAGAGTCCGACGACTCCATTTATACAAAAAATGAATCAAAAAACATGGGAAATCGGTATGTATCAGACGTTTTTTATTAACGAATCAGGTCTTGATGTTGGTTTAGAGGTAAGTGGCACGTATGGTTCTGCGCGTGATATAGTGTCTCTTATGGAATATATTTTACAACGGTATCCTGATTTAATGAATGCAACACCGCGTGCGTTGTTAACCACATACTCTCTTGATGACACTGAGCATAATCTTGAAAATACTAATGACATCGTTGAGACATTACCAGGAATGATTGTCTCTAAAACTGGTTTTACTGATCTTGCCGGTGGTAATTTAGCTATTGCTTTTGATGCTGGTCCCGCGCGTCCTCTAATCACTGTTGTGCTTGGTTCAACCGAAGAAGACAGACTTACTGATATAGAACAATTACTATGGGCGTCTCTCCGCTTTATCGCGCGATAAATCACTCCGTAAGGCCTGATCTTGCAGGGTATTGACTAACTGATTTGAGTGTAATATGATGTAATTGTAGTTCTCTTTATCTTATTCAAACAAAAAGGAGGCAGAAATGCTAGCAAAAACAGGACTGCCGGAGTCCCCACTTAATATTTCCACTCTTTCGGGAAATGGAGCTCCAAAAAAAATATTGGTGAGCTTATACCTTACCAATGGAAAGTTTGTACCAGGTCGTATTCCATTCAAAGGTCGTATTCCATTCAAAGGTCGTATTCCATTCAAAGGAGGTAGTTCTAGTGCTACGACTTCTACACAGGGAGATTCAAGGAATCAAGTCGTCCAAGATTTGCCGAATGTGACAATTCGGGAGCTCCGAAAAGGGCTTTCCCATTTTGGATTTCGGCGTGTGGATGTGCACCGTAAGATAAAAAAATACGAGTACTCCAGAAAACCGCAGTTCGTTGTAAACTTTTCGTTTACAATGATAGGCAACGATCAGCCTCCGCTTATGTTTGATCATAAGACGGAAAAGGCAATTCGCGATCTTACCATGATGACGTGGGGTTGGGCGCACGTCTATGATAACCCTCACAGGATTATTAGCATTGTTCTTCTTTCTGGGTGTCCCGATGTGCAAGCTCAACACTCTGTTGTCACTCGCAAAGGAGCCTTGCAAATAGTTGCAGTTGCATAGTCCCTATAATCTCGTGAACCAGTGAATTTCCCTCGGGAAATTCACTGGTTTTTTCTAACTCGCACCCCGCTTTAATAATGCGATTTTTTCACTTCAATGCTATAATAGCAGACATGGAAGTTATCAATGTCATCAAAATATTTGTACCGGCGACGGTTGCTTTTTTTCTCGGCATAGCAATTACTCCGTTTATAAGCCATTACTTATACAAATATAAACTCTGGAAGAAAAAAGCGCGGAATAATGCGCTAGGCGGAGGAAAGACACCGCTATTCTATAAATTACACAAAGAGAAAGAGGTTGGAACGCCGCGGATGGGGGGCATAGTCATTTGGCTTTCTGTTATCGCGACGATTATTGGGTTTTTTCTTCTTACGAAATTTTATCCGAACGAATCAACAGAAAAGCTTAACTTTCTAAGTCGCAATCAGACATGGCTTCCGCTTTTTACACTTATTTCCGCGTCACTCGTTGGACTTTTTGATGATTTTTTAGTTGTATTTAATCGCGGTGGATATGTCGCGGGCGGCTTGCCGCTTTCTTTTCGTATTGTAACTGTCCTCGGTATCGGCGCGGTCGGCGCATGGTGGTTTTTCGCGAAGCTAGGAGTCAATGTTATCAACATTCCTTTTTTCGGAGAATTATCGCTCGGCATCTTTTTTATTCCATTTTTTATGTTCATTATGCTTGCGCTTTTTTCTGGTGGAATCATTGACGGTATAGATGGACTTGCTGGAGGGACTCTTGCCGCGGCATTTGCGGCATACGCCGGAATTGCTTTTTTTCAGAGCCAGATAGATCTTGCGGCATTTTCAGCAGTTATTGTAGGGGGAATCCTCGCATTTTTATGGTTTAACATTCCGCCAGCGCGATTTTTCATGTCTGAGACAGGTATCTTGGGGCTCACTACAACACTTGCAGTTGTCGCATTCCTTACTCAAGCAGTTGTTGTTTTGCCACTCATCGCATTTTTTCTGTTTGCGGCGCCGGCATCAGTTATTATCCAAATTACCTCAAAGAAGTTTTTTAACAAAAAAGTATTTCTCATTGCTCCTATTCATCATCATTTTGAAGCACTGGGCTGGCCGCCGTATAAGGTCACCATGCGCTTTTGGATTTTAAGTGGTGTGCTTGCTATTCTTGGGATGGTGATTGCATTAATATAAATAGCTTCTTAGCTTGTAGCTTATTAGCTTCTTAGGATAAAAACTCCTAGGGCTAATCAGCTAATCAGCTAATCAGCTAATAAGCTATGAAAAAATCTGATCCCTGGTTCCTTGGTATTGTGCTCCTGCTTGCTGGAGTAGGGTTTCTTATTTTTTCATCAGCGGCACTTGGTCTTTTGGCGCGTGACGGTGGAGCACAGCTTTCCTCTGTTATTTTCAGTCAACTTTTTTTTGGCCTTGGCCTGGGCCTTCCATTATTTTTTATTGTCTCACGCATTAATTATAAGACATGGAGAAAATATGCATTTTATATCTTTCTTTTCTCACTTATAGCAACATTACTTGTGTTTGTTCCGAAAATCGGATTAGAACTCAAGGGGGCGTCACGATGGCTTTCTTTGGGCCCATTTACTATACAGCCCGCAGAATTTCTTAAAATTGGATTAGTGCTTTATCTTGCCGCGTGGTTTTCCGCATTTCGCAGCAAGGTGCACTCAATTAAATATGGACTTATCCCGCTTTTTGTTTTTTTGGGAATTGTCGGTTTGTTGCTTGTAAAACAACCTGACACGGGAACACTGGTGGTATTATTTGCTGCCGCTGTGGGTATTTTTTTTACAAGCGGCGCGCGCCTTAGGGATGTTTTTATACTTATAGCAGTAGCAATGAGTGGACTTGCGGTGATTGCGTATATAAAACCGTATATTCAACAACGAATACTTACATTTCTCAATCCATTTTCCGACATCCAGGGGGCGGGTTGGCAAATCGGACAGGCATCTATTGCAATTGGATCAGGCGGACTCTTTGGCAGGGGATTCGGACATGGTGTGCAAAAATTCACGTATTTACCGGAACCAATCAGTGATTCAATTTTTGCGGTAGCCGCTGAAGAGTTCGGGCTTATTGGCGCGCTTGTTATTGTGTCGCTTTTTGTTTTTTTTGCGATCCGAGGTTTTCATATTGCGCAAAGAGCGCCGGATTATTTTTCTAGACTGACCGTTGTTGGAATTGTTATACTGATAGTGGGACAAGCGTTTTTGAATATTGGTTCTATGCTGGGAGTTTTTCCGCTAACCGGACTCCCTCTTCCTTTTATCAGTCATGGCGGAACCGCAATGATCTTCACTTTTATTGGCTCGGGAATAATTTTGAATATATCTCGCTACACGAGATAATCAGCTTCTTAGCTTGTAGTTTGTTAGCCTCTTGGGAAAAATTCTTACGTTGCTAAAAAGCTAAAAAGCTAAAAAGCTAAAAAGCTAATGAAAATCGTATTAACCGGCGGCGGTACAGCTGGGCATTTTTACCCACTTATCGCTATCGCAGAGGAATTACATCGTATCGCGGAAGAAGAAAAGCTGTTAAAGCCGGAGCTTTTTTATGTGTCAGTTTCGCCATATGATAAAAAAGCATTATTTGAGAATGATATAACATTTAAGAAAATTCTCTCCGGAAAGATGCGGCGATATATATCAATTTTCAATATTTTTGATATTCTTAAACTTGCCATCGGTATTCCTCTTTCGCTTTGGAAAATTTTTCGCATCTATCCGGATGTCATTGTGAGCAAGGGGGGGTATGCAAGCTTTCCTGTTGTGCTTGCGGGGCGATTACTTCGTATTCCGCTGATTATACATGAGTCTGATGCAGTTCCCGGTCGGACAAATATTTGGTCAGCGCAATTTGCAATACGTATTGCAGTTTCATGGGATGAAGCGGCGCAGTTTTTCCCCGAAGAAAAAACTGCCGTAGTTGGTCAACCGGTGCGCCATGCATTACTTCATCCGATATCAAAGGGCGCGCATGAATATTTGAAACTTGAAGAAGCAGTGCCGTTGATTTTAGTACTCGGTGGCTCACAAGGCGCGGTGCGTCTCAATACCACTATTTTAGACGCGCTTCCTCAATTAACAGAACGTTACCAAATTATTCACCAGACTGGCCTGGCGCATCTTGCAAATGCAAAACAAATGGCAGGAGTTATACTTCCTCCGCAAGATAAACACACAAGTCGTTATAAGCCATTTGGATATTTAAATGATCTTGCTTTACGGATGTCTGCAGGTGTAGCAACGCTTATCATTTCACGAGCTGGTTCAACAATTTTTGAAATTGCGGCGTGGGGAATTCCATCTATTATCGTACCGATTACAGCATCAAATGGTGATCATCAGAGAAAAAATGCATTTAGTTATGCGCGAAGGGGCGCGGCAATTATCATGGAAGAGAAAAATCTCACACCCAATCTTTTGCTGTCTGAGATAAAGCGTGTCATGGAAAATGGAGCATTGCAGGAGGGAATGAGAACAGCAGCACAATCTTTCTTTAAACAAGGTGCCGCCGCAAAAATTGCTCGCGAGACAATCAAGATTGCGCTTAAACACGAAAGGTAATAATCAGCTTTTTAGCTTGTAGCTTATTAGCTTCTTAGGAAAAAATCTTATCTTGCTAATAAGCTAATAAGCTAATAAGCTAATAAGCTATGAATGTAATAACCCGTTTCGCTCCCTCTCCAACTGGAGCGCTTCATATTGGAAGTGCGCGTACCGCGCTTTTTAATTTTATATTCGCAAAACAAAACAAGGGAAAATTTATTTTGCGAATTGAGGACACAGACAAAGAGAGATCAAAAAAAGAATATGAAAAAGATATTTTAGACGGGCTTCAATGGTTGGGAATAGAACACGATGAAATATATCACCAATCAGAAAGAGAGGAGATTTATGAGAAGTATATACAGCCATTACTTGAATCCCACATTATATATATGTCCAATGAAAAAAAAGGGACAATTCTTCGGTTTAAAAATCCGAATAAGAAAATTACTTTTAATGATGAAGTGCGTGGAGATATTACTTTCAATACAGAAGAGCTAGGGGATTTTGCAATTGCGCGGGATAAACAAACTCCACTTTATCATCTTGCTGTTGTTATAGATGATCACGAAATGGGAGTTACGGATGTTATACGTGGAGAAGACCATATCTCAAATACAGCGCGGCAAATTTTACTTCAAGAGGCGATAGGAGCTTCACGTCCTCGATATACTCATATTCCTCTCATTTTGGCTCCGGACAGGACAAAATTGTCCAAGCGCACGAATGCTACCGCGATTTTAGATTATAAAAAAGAGGGATATCTTACGGAAGCTCTGATAAATTTTATGGCGCTTCTTGGGTGGTCGCCGCAACGGACTGATAACTATAACAATAATAAAGACCATAACGATAACGACAGCAAAGATGAGATTTTTTCCGTGGGTGAGTTGGTTAAACGTTTTTCAGTTTCCGCAATTCAGAAAGGAGGAGCGATATTTGATATTAATAAATTGCGCTTTATTAACCGTGAGCACCTTAAGAGAATTCCATTTGAACGGCTCAAGGCCGAAATTGAGCCGTTTTTACCCTCTGAAATGCGCAAAATGATACCTCAAACACATGATGCGCTTATACAGGTTATAATGGAAAAGATTGATGTTTTTAGCGATATTAAAGCATTATATAAAGAAGGGGAATTTTCATACTTCTGGGAACAGCCAATATACACCGTAGAGGCACTTTTCTGGAAGGAAGAAAAAGATAGCGCAATTCTAGCGGAGGATATTGACAAATTAGTACAATTGTTATCTGAAATATCTCAAGAACAATTTATCGCCGAAGTTGTTAAAAAACATGTTTGGCAGTATGCAACAGAGCGAGGTAGGGGATCTGTATTATGGCCGTTCCGCTTCGCGCTTTCCGGCAGAGAGAAGTCGCCAGATCCGTTTGTCATAGCTCATGTGTTAGGTAAGAAAGAAGCCATCAAAAGACTTGAGTATGCCAAAAAACAGCTTCTTAGCTTGTAGCTTGTTGTTAGCTTTTAAGGATAAATTCTCGATGCTAATCAGCTAATGAACTAAGAAGCTAATCAGCTATGTATAGTACGCACAAAAAATTAATTTTTCTTATCCTTTTTGTAGTTGCTTTTTTTTTCTCCAACCTTGCTAACGCCAACACCATTGACGAATTGGAGTCAAACATTCAAGAACGCAATAGTGAGATACGAGAACTTGAAGAAGAAATTACTGAACTTGGAGGGCAGATTGATTCAGTTGGAGCGGAAGCTAAAACGCTTGAGAATGCGCTTAAACAACTTAGCTTAACAGATCGTAAGTTAACCACGGATACTCGCTTAACACGACAAAAAATCACGGGGACAGGGCTTGCCATTGAAGAACTTGCGCTTGGAATTATTGATAAAGAGCAACAAATTCAAAACGGTGGCGCCGCGCTTGCGCAATCTATACGGAATATACACGAACTTGAATCCCGTAGTTTTATTGAAATCATTTTCTCGCAAAATGGATTTTCAGGATTTTGGAACAGCATTCAAGGTCTACAGCAATTCCAAAATGAAGTAAATGAACGAGTACATAATCTACAAGCACTGAAACGGGAATTTGAGGGTTCTAAAAAAGCATCCGAACGTGAACAGAAGAATCTGATTGCATATAATGTTCGTCTTGGAGACCAGCAGGAAATTGTTAAACAAAATAAAGATACAAAAAATATTCTGCTGAAAGAAACAAAAAACAAAGAATCAAATTACAAAGAATTACTCAATGAACGTCTGGCTCGTAGAGAAGCGCTTGAGCAGGAATTGCGTGACTTTGAAGCGCAACTTCGTGTTGAAATTGATCCAAAAAGTTTACCGCGTCCGGGAGAAGGTATTTTGCGTTGGCCGGTAGATTCTGTAAAAGTTACTCAATATTTTGGAAATACACCTTTTGCAAGCAAAAATCCACAGGTTTATAGTGGCGCAGGGCACAACGGCGTTGATTTGCGCGCTGCACCCGGAACAGTAATAAAAAATGCGGCGAATGGTGTTGTGGTGGATACTGGTAATACAGATACAACGCGCGGCTGTTATTCGTATGGTAAGTGGGTATTAATACGGCATTACAATGGACTTGCAACGCTCTATGCACACCTCTCGCTCATTCGTGTGACACCCGGACAAGAAATTGCAGTAGGAGAGTTAGTCGGATACAGTGGCAATACCGGTTATTCAACAGGACCGCATCTACACTTTGGGGTGTACGCGGCAAATGCTGTGCGGGTCGTAAAACTTGGTGATATAAAAGAGATCACTAATTGTGGTGCGGCGCATATTCCAGTTTCACCAATTAATGGGTATTTAAATCCGTTGTCATATTTGTAGGAGCTAGGCATTAGGCTTTAGGCACTAGGAAAATTAAACGTTCCTAAGGCCTAATGCCTAGCGCCTAAGGCCTATATTGTAGTACAATAATGTTATGTTGAATATTCGGCACAACACTGGTTTTATAAAATTGATTATTATTATAATCATAATAATTCTCGTGTTGAGTTATTTTAATATTGATATTCGCGGCATTGTGGAATCTCCACAGTCGCAATCTAATTTACAATATGTGTGGGGTTGGGTAGTGCTTGTCTGGAATAATTATCTTGCAAATCCTGTCTTGTATTTCTGGAATAATATTTTTATAGATCTATTATGGGAATCATTTGTAGACAATTTAGAGCGCATTAAGCAAGGTCAACCGCACGATTTTGATTTGAATGCGCCGCGTGTTCCTTAGTTGAGTATATGTATTAGGTATAAGTATATGTATGAAAAACTCCCGCGCACGGGAGTTTTTTTGACGGATCATCCCTTTGAAGATATGGTGACAAATTTAACACCAAGTACGTCTTGCCCTACAGTCTCTTTACTGCGTTTCAGTATAATTTCTTGATGGCCGATATGGTTCCCGTTTTCATCAACGACCTCTACGAGTCGCGTATAATACGGTCCACCATAACAATCACCACTTTTCATAAAGTGAGTTTCATTCCGAGGAATTTTTATTTATATTATAAGTGTCGCAAAGAATCGTTGTGCGACTTTGGGATTTTGTTATACAATTTATAAATGAGACAGCAAAAAACCGGAAGACAAAAGCAAAAAGGGTGGCAAATTAAAGATCTAAAGAGGGGATTTGAAAAATTTTATGAAATGCACGGATATTATCCAGCGTCTCATGAAATTGATGCATTTGAACATTTACCATCATCGCGTTCCATACAAAGGAAGTTTGGCGGTTTAGTACGCGTTAGAGAGAAGTTGAGTCTTAATACATCATTTGACCTGCGAACAGGGGAGCATAGCAGTAAAAGAGCAAAAGAAATCAACATACGGGCACACAAGATTAAAAAAGAGGTATATGATTATTTAATCAGCATATTCGAAATAGAATTCGTTCACAGAGAACATTTCTTCACTGATGATAGAAGAATACGAACAGATTTTTTTATTAACGACGTAAGTGGAAATTTTTCAGTTGACGTATTCTTTTCAAAAAATAAGCGTAATCTTATTGGTTGTCTAATCAGCAAAATGAGGACATATAAGTCCATTAGCATGCTTCAATATCCTGTTATTTTTCTACAAATGAACAAAGAAATATCAGGCGAAGAGATTCATGAGATTTTGGCACGAAAGAAAAATAAATTACGTAAATATCAGCGTGTAATGATTTTGGGCGAGTTTAAAAAGTTTTGTGAAGGAAAGAGAAGATAAAAGCTACCACAGGCTAATTCGTGCGAATAGTTTATTGCAGCAAGCAGTAGAGGGGTCTGTCTTTATGTCGCATAAGCTATATGATAAAAAGGTATATTGTGCGACGTTATATATCTTGTAAAATAAGGGCGTTTATATAGCCCCCTTTTAGTAAATAGAGTAGTAAGTAATGAGTAGAGAAATACTAGATAAATGTTAACAAGTAGATGGTAGCGGGTAATTATAATTTTAAATTAATAATTGTAAATCTAAAATCTTATATCTTAAATTTGCAATTAATTTAATCCTATATGAATGTCTTTTTTCCTATAATAAATTAGGTTTAAAAGAAGCGATGCGACAGCTCCAATTATAAATGCCCATTGAATATTCGTTACTAGAAGCAGTAAACCCACAAGTAAAAAACCACACATTTTACCTGAATGCATTGCCATTTCGCGTATGACAGTAAATTCATCAACGTAGTGCCCTTGATCTGCCGCCATATCGTATACAAGCGTCTGAAACGGCGTACGAGTGAATATTTTTGTAACGCCATGATATAAACCGGCAATAAAGATATGAAATGCAGTCAATACAAATATTTTTGCAATCCACCCTATGGCATAAAAAATACTGCCTAAACGCAGTGTCTTGTATTTATGTAGCTCATCAAGGTCAAGGTATTTTCCAAGTGCCAACTGTAAAATAAGGGTTAGTCCTACTACTACGGTAGACAAGGCGCCAACCGCAAGGTAATTACCATCTAGCAACTGAAAAATAAATATGGGCCATATTACAATCGCAATGGCGTTCTCTGCGCCGTTTGCAAACATCGCAAGCATAGGAGCGCGGTGTTCTTTTGAACAAAATTGTTTCCATGTTTCTTTATAGCTCCAGGTAAATTTTTCGTGCACTTTTGGTATATGAAAGAATATAAACGCTGCGACAACATATAAAAAGATTGCAATAAAAAATAAAATATCAAAACCACTCTTACTGATGATAACACCTGCCGCAATTGGCCCGAGAACTCCAAGAAAACTGCGTGTCGCAAACATGGCACTTACTTCCCTCCCCCGATTTGAACTATCGGTGAATTTTGCGAAATCGACATGGTATGGCAACCAGAAAAATATTCGGTGTAACAACAAGGCAAATATAATAAGTATCGTAAATATGAATATTTTTTCTGGGTTGGCAAATAAGAGAATGATAAAAAATATGGCGCCAAATAATGTTCCTATTGTAAGTGCTTTGCGGAACCCGAATTTGTTCATATATTGTGCTCCAACAGCAACAAAAAACATATATAATAACGAACTAATCAAATAAAAAAATACAACGAACTGTATTTTTTCATTAAATAATGTATAAAGAAAAATTGGCAGAAAGACACCTAAAAGTCCCGCGGCAATGTGTGTTAGCACGCGTCCGGCATAAAGTGTTGCCAGTCCACTCTTTAATTGTCCTGAGAAATATTGCATTTACTAGTTTGTTAGGCACTAGGCGTTAGGCGTTAGGGACGATTTGCGTTTTCCTAAAGCCTAGAGCCTAATTTCCTAAACTACAATCCTTTACAATTCTTTGCTGGAGTATAACCAGCGCTTTCTGCCGCCCCTTTGGTCTTAAACCACACCTGATTCCCCTCTTTTATACGTTGTGCTCCGGAACACCACGGATGATGATATTTTGTACCATTTTTTGAAGCAATAAATTTTTTATCAGTTTGTTGTGGTATCGCAGTATTTAAAACCGTCCCGGTCTGCACTTGTGGATGAGTTATAAATACTGGTTCTTTCTCCTCTTCAATTTTTGAAAGCCTTCCAAGGCCAAAACTGCCAAAACCAATAAGTATAATAAGCGCCGCAAGGAGTAACTCCCTGTTGTCAGCATACCGCTTGACCGCGGTTACTATTTTTCGTATACTATCCCTCATAGTTAGAATATTGAATATAAAATATAGTATATCAAACTCATATTCCATATTCCATCTTTCTACCTTCTATATTCCAAATCTATGGCTCATAAAAAAGCAGGAGGTTCATCAAGGAATCTACGCGACTCAAATCCAAAATATTTAGGCACTAAATTATATGACGGGCAAAAGGCAAAGCCAGGTTCTATTATTGTGCGTCAGCGAGGAACAAAAATTGAAGCTGGAAAAAATGTCCGTGTCGGACGAGATCACACGCTGTTTGCGATTAAGGACGGAACGGTTAAATTTAAGACTGTTCGTAAGACACGCTTTGACAGCAAAATCATTAGAAAAAAAGTAGTTGATGTTCTGTAAAAACTCCCCAATTGGGGAGTTTTTAATTAAAAAATCATTAGTTTTTTTTAAAAATCTCGCTTACTTTTCTTCCCCAATAGATATATTTACTGTTCCTTTATTATCTCCTGTTCCGATTTCAACAGTATAATTTCCTGTTTTTTTAATAGGGTCTTTTACGGCAATGTGTGCAGGGTCTATGTTAACCTTCTCCTGCTCGTGTATCGCTTTAGTGATATCATTTTCAGTTATTGCCGCAAACAGACTCCCTTTTTCATTTGTTTTTGCTTGTATAGTAATAGTTTTATCTTTAAGCGCAGTAAAAGTATCTTGTAACGTTTTATTTTCCCTTTCTGTCTCTTTTTCGCGCTTATCATCCAGTACCTTTATCTTTTGCACAGCACTTTCCGTCGCCAACTCTGCCTTTCCGCGAGGAATAAGAAAATTGCGAGCAAGCCCCGCGGCCACCTCTTTTACCTCATATTTTCTCCCGACACTTGGGACATCTTGTAATAAAATTATTTTCATAATATTGTTTTGAATTTGTAATTTGAAAATTATTTGGGATTTGAATATTGTGATTTAGAATTTCTCGAAAAAGCTATTGAGCTAACAACAGCTCAATAGCTTTTTCGAGCTGTGGATCTCGAAGTTCATCGCGGTCTTCACCTGTAACCTCAACTTCAAAATCGGGCACAATGCCGTCCTTTGAAAATGAATTTCCGTTCGGTGTTAACCAATTTGCAACTGTAAGTTTGAGTGAGGTGTCGTCTGTGATATTCATAAGCTCTTGCACGGAACCTTTGCCAAATGTCTTCTCTCCAACCAGTTGCGCAAGGCCATGTTCAGAAAGCGCGCCGGCAAATATTTCAGATGCAGATGCAGATCCTCTATTAACAAGTATTATAAGCTTTAGATTTTCATTAAAGATATCATATCCTTTACTCCTATATACAATATCTTTTTGACTTCCGCCAAAATCTTCTGTGACTATTACTTTTCCTGCCGGCAGGAACCAGCTTGTAATATCTACAGCGGCGTTCAAAAAGCCGCCTGTGTTTCCTCGGATATCAACAATCAATTTGTCCATTCCTGAAAGAACAAATTCTCGAAGCGCTTCCCTAAACAACTGCGGTGATGTTGCGGAAAAATTATACAAACTGACTACAAAAATTCCGTCTTCTCGCGCTTCAGTGTCAATTGTTGGTATGGCAATAACTCCTCGGATAACAGAGACTTCAAATGGTTCAGAGACATCCTCACGCGCTATAGTTAACACAACCTCCGTACCAATTTCGCCTCGTATTAGACGTACCGCTTCGTCAATCCTAACACCAACAGTTATCTTACCATCTATCCCAATAACGTTATCTCCAGGTAGAAGACCCGCGCGTTCTGCTGGAGTATTTTTAAGCGGCGCGATCACAGTTAAAACATCATTGCGAATACCGATTTCCATACCCACACCGCCAAAATTCCCGCTTATATTTTCAGCAAATGTTTCCGAATCAGCTGGTGGCAGAAACACTGAATATGGATCACCAAGAGAGTTGACCAATCCTCCGATTGCTCCCCATACTTTTTCTTGGTCTGATGTGGAGGATGCAGTAGAAACAAATTTTCCATTGATGATATTCCATGTCTTCCAAAATGATCCAAAGTCTGTTGCTGTCTCTTCTGGTGGCAATGTTGAGTCACTCTTGTTAACTAGCGAGAGTACCCGATCAACTTCCGGTGTATTATTACGTTCTGTGTAAATTCCCAACAAAAAAGAAGCGCCGATCAAAAGAAGCGCCGCGATAGATATTCGTATGATACTAGAATACTGTTTCATATTTTTAGGACTTAAGCACTTGGCACATTTCATCGTCAGCTTCGTCGAACTGCACTCAGGTGCATAAGTCCTTATTAACGACGTAGAGCGAGCGCAATGAGAAAGTGGAGCGAAGCGGAATTTTCTCATTGCCGAGCCGAGGAGTTAACAAAGATTCAATAAATACCTCGTGGGCTCTGCCCTGATGAATCTTTATTATTACATGGGTATATGTCAGTGGTCAAATTTAGAAGTATCAGGTATTATGTATAAAGTATCAGGTATATTGGAGGTGTTTTCCACGCATTTAATACTTTATATCTAATACTTAATATTTTATACTTAACTCATGATCACAAAAGAAACATGCGGTGACATTACGTGGATTGATGTTGAATCTCCGACGAAGGAAGATGTGCGGGCGCTTTTAGATGAATATAACATTCATCCACTTATTGCCGAAGAACTGCTCTCTCCTACTGTTCGTCCAAAAGTTGATGTTTATGATGATTTTATTTATTTAATCCTCCATTTCCCGACCATTTCTCATTCTCACGGCGGGGAGACAGAACAAGAGATAGATTTCATTATCGGTAAAAAGGTTTTTATTACTGTTCATTACAATATCGTTGATTCATTGGAGAAATCAAATCGCCTTTTTAGTGTAAACTCGGTACTCAAGCGATGTAGAGTTGGCGAACATGCTGGTTTTCTGTTTTTTGCTATGGTGAAAGAATTATATGAAAACCTGGTGCTTGAGCTTGATTCTGTACAAAAAGAACTGGACAAAATTGAAGATCACATTTTTCTCGGAGAAGAACATAAAATGGTTCCTCATCTCTCAAAAATAAACAGAAAACTACTCCATTTTAAAAAAGCAATTAATCAGCATAAACAAGTCCTGGAGTCACTTGAGCTTACCGGTAAAAAATTCTTTGGAGAGAACTTTGTGTATTATTTGAGCGCAATAACCGGTGAATATTATAAAGTTTCTGCGATTCTTGAGATTAGCAAAGACGTACTTAACGAATTGAAGGACACAAATGATTCACTGCTAACCACCAAGACTAATGATATTATGAAAGTTTTGACCATTATGGCATTTGCCACGTTCCCATTGGTGCTTTTTTCGTCACTCTTTGGAATGAACACTGATTATCTTCCTATCGTAGGAAGAGAGAATGACTTTTGGATTATTATAGGCGTTATGGCTGTTTCTACTATTATTTTCTTCATTTTCTTCAAGCACAAAAAATGGCTGTAAATTAGCTTGTAGCTTTTTAAGTAATTTCTGCAAAAATTATTATTGAAAAATTGAAACTAATCAGCTAAAAAGCTAATGAAGCTAACACTGTATAACACTCTCACTCGCAAAAAAGAACTCTTCAAGCCCCTCAAAAAAGAGGTGGTTTCTATGTACCATTGTGGACCCACGGTATATGATTATGCTCATGTAGGGAATTTAAGAGCGTTTGTTATTGTGGATCTCCTTCGCCGAATGATGGAATACAATGGATTTACAGTAACACAAGTAATGAATATTACTGATGTTGATGATAAAACAATCAAAAGAGCTCGTGAAAGTGGGGTTCCTCTCCAGCAATTCACAGGGCAATACACGGATTTGTTTCTTAAAGATCTTAATACCCTCAATATAAAACGTCCACACAGTCTCCCAAAAGCAACTGAACACATTGATGAAATCGTGACACTTATTGAGAAATTGTTGGAGCGTGACATTGCGTACAAGGGAGAAGATGGTTCGGTATATTTTGATATTTCTAAAAGTCCGCAATATGGCAAATTGGCAGGTATTAGCGCTGATTCGCTTTCTTATTCGCGCGAATTAGCGTCGCAAGATGAATATGACAAAAACAACATTCGCGATTTTGCCTTATGGAAAGCATGGAAACCAGAAGATGGTGATGTATTTTGGGAAACAGCATTAGGCAAAGGAAGGCCTGGTTGGCATATTGAATGTTCTGCCATGTCAATGAAATACCTCGGAGAGGAATTTGATATTCATACTGGTGGTATAGACTTAATTTTTCCTCACCATACAAATGAAATTGCGCAATCTGAATCAGCGACAGATACGCCTTTTGTAAAATATTGGTTACATAGCGAATTTGTAACTGTTGATGGCAAAAAGATGGCAAAATCGGATGGAAATATTATTCGAGTGCAAGATATTGTAGAAAAAGGATTTAATCCTCTCGCCTATCGCTATTGGCTGCTTCAAGCACATTATCGAACACAAGTTAATTTCACATGGGAAGCGCTTGAGGCGGCGCAAAACGCACTTCATAAATTATATGAACAATATTTTGCGTTTCAGGATGGAGGAAAAGTTTCTGAAACATATCAGAAAAAATTTACAGAATTTATCAACGACGACATAGACACCCCCCAAGTACTTGCGCTAACATGGCAACTTCTAAAAGATGACACTATTACTTCAGAAGACAAAAAAGCAACACTTGTTTCTTTTGACAAAGTGCTCGGCTTTCGTTTTGACGAATACAAGCCAGCAGAAATACCAGAACAAGTGCTTTCCCTTGCTAAAGAGCGCGAGTCAGCTCGCAAAAAAGAAGACTGGGAAAAAGCTGATAAATTACGAAAAGATATAGAAAAACTGGGCTACACGATAGAAGATACCGAAACCGGTCCTAAAATAAGTAGAAAGTTGTAAAAACTATTTGTGTACGCTTGCAACTATTCCAGTACACTGGAATAGTTGTTTTTTTAACCTAAGACTTGTCACTCAATACCTATAACCTGTTTACTCAACCACATTAACAACGCGCGCCGCAGTCGTAGTGTTATCATCTGAGTCGGTAACACTATATTGCACCTTATACGCTCCAGTTGTAGTAGCTACAGTATTCTCTATAATTATCTTCCCACTTATGTCTCCATCATCATAATCAATCGCAATTGCTCCTGCATCTGTATATGACTCTCCTACTGTGCTGGTTACAATTGTGTCGCCCAAAATAAAGATTGCAGGCGCCACCATTTTATATCGATTATATATAAGTACAGTTCGTTCAAGCGCCATTGTATTTCCACTTTGGTCTGTCGCCGTATACCGCACAACGTGTACTCCTGGCACTCTCGTATTGATATCAACCTCACGCATTGAAATACCATTTACTGCAACAGAAACACTCAAATCTTGATCCTTGCTATCTTTTGCTCGCACACCATTATCAGAATAGCCACCACCCGTTGCACTTGTTGGTACTTTTGCCGGATTATTTCCTATCATACCCATCGTTGCACCACTTCCCGTGCTTGCGCTCATGCTACCGGAAACAACAGTTATTGTTTCGCTTTGCTGAGTCTGTGTCTGTGAATTGGCAACAGATGCAGTTTGAGTTTCTGTGCTCGTCTCCCCAGGCGTACTTTCTGTAGTTACGTTTGATGCCGTTGATACTACTGGTTCACTTGATTTTACCACTGGCACATAGTCGGCAATTACCTCTTCCTTCGGATCAAGATATTTTCCAATAAGCCCGCTGTATGTTGTGGACACTATTTTCTGTGTCTCCCCCTTCTTTTGTTCTTTTGCCTGCACTTCTTTTAGATATGAAGACTGCCTGTCAGTTACTTCTTTTATCTCTTCGGCAACATAAACACCTAGATCTTCTTCGCCAAGGAGCTCTCTTGATACAATAACTTCTTTTGCCTGTGACACAGTCCCCCATTTTCCGTCGATGAGATCAATAGTGTAAAGTGTATAAATAATGTAATAGTTCTCGTCATCTTCTGTTACGTCGGTAATCTGCGCGGACGGTGTAAATGAATCTAGGTCAGCATCTACAATGAACGTATTATCTACGGATGTTACTTTCTCCTCGCTTGCCAAAACAATTTCCTGTACTTCTTCGCTTGCCGCAAAAACACTACCAGTTGCAAGAAAAATAACCCCGAGCACCAATGGCACTCCGTTATGGTATTTCAAAAAATTGATTATTTTTTTTATCATGTCTTTCGGATAATTATTCTTCCGACTCTTTCTCAACTATAAAAATTTCATCGCCGAAACGATTATAAAGTATGAGCTCTTTATCATCTTCAACAATACGGAAGTTTTTTAAAGTCGCGCTACCTTCTATTTTCTGTGGACGAGAGGAAAGACTTACGCTTGGGCCAAATATCTTTCCCAAGAAAAATACAACAAATGCGCCGACTCCAAGTAGCAACCACTTCAAGAAATTTCTTCGTTTTATGTTAATTTTGCTCATTATTTCAAGATAGTAGACATTGAATATCTGAATTAAACCTCCTTTGAAGGTTCTTTTTCTGTCTCTTTTTCACCGCTGCGCAACTCTTCTTCAATATCGCGCTTACCCTTTTTGAATTCACCGGAAAATCTTCCAAGATTGCGTGCAAATTCAACAATTTTCTTACCACCAAAAAGCAGAATACCTGCTGCAAGAACGATGATAACAATTTCTGTCACGCCAAGACCAAACATTGTTAGGTATTAGATATCAGGTATTAGGTATTAGGTTCCTACAAAAAACCTACAACCTACAGCCTACAACCTAGTGTTTACTAATAATTGTTCCAAGACCATAAAGTGTAACAAGCGGAGCGGTTAAAAGTACCATACTAATACCACTGCCGTCTGGTGTAATTATAGCAGAAAACACAAGAAACGAGAAAAGAGCATATCGCCAGTTTCTCTTCCAAAATCCAGTCTCAACAAACCCGAGTATGCTTGCCAAATACATAAAAATGGGAAGTAAAAATGTAAGTCCTACTGTAAACGAAAGAGCAAAAACAAGTGCCACAAATTCCCCTACTCCAAAAAACGAAGTTGCTCCAAGGGACGCCGCGTAAAGATAGAGTATGCGAAATGTTGGCGGAATAATAACAAAATATGAGAACAATACGCCGCCTACAAATAAAAGTGTTGTCGGTGTGAGAATTGCAAATGATGTTTTTCTCTCGTGAGTGTAGAGAGCTGGCCTTATAAAACCAATGAGCTTGTAAAGCAGAAACGGGAATGAAACGATAAACGAAAGAAAGAGCGCAACTTTCATCTGAGCAAGAAATGCAGTTAACGGACTTATCACAACTAGTTCAACACCGCTTGGTATGAGAGTCGCTTCCGCATGTTCAAAAAGAGTAACCGCAAAGGAATGTGTTGTTGTGGGGAATGGAACAAATATCTCCTTCCCAAAAATCAGAATTTCTTGCAAGCCAAATGCGAAAAAAAAGATAGTAAGCGCAAGCAAAAACACAAGCCACGAAAGCAAATTTTGCGCTAATTTTTTTAATTCATCAAACATATATCTTAGTCATCGGTCATTAGTTTACCGACAGATTTTATAAAAGCATTAATTCTTTTAGCTAATTGTTCGTAATCCAATACAAGTTTTTCGGACATTTTAGCATCCACATATTCTAAGTCTTTTGCCAGAAAAACAAAATTCTGAACTTCACCTACCGAACCTCGTGCTTGATAATAAAACCTGATTTTATCTTTATAATGATATATCCCAAATCCCTCGGCGATATTTGCAGAAACAGAGGTTGCAGATCTTCTTAATTGGTCAGTAACACTATATTTTTCATACTGTGGAAATTTTTCAGTCAATTTGTATATCTCAATACTTAAGCGATGAACTTCTTTCCAAATCTCAAGGTCATAAAATTTTTTTATCATAATACTGATGACTAGCTTACTGACTGCTAATTTGTTGATGACTGATTTACTGGTGACCGTCCTATTCTTGTTCATCAAATATCAAAATAAGATCACCACTCGTATCAAACAGTCCCATTTCTGTAGTAGTGCCACCTATCGGTGCAAAACTGAACATGTTTCCCAACGTTGTTGTAGCTGTGATAACTGCGTCACCCGCAACAGCTAATTCATACTGGAACACACCACCCCACGGCGTGGAAGAAGCAATACCAAGCGCTGTCTCCACAATAAGGTTTCCTGTTCCCGAAGGAGAACCTGTTGGACATCCACCGCCAGTACAAACCCACATATTGTCGGCATTAAGGAAGACGTCATCTCCTGAAGGATTAATCACCAGGTCTCCAACAGAATTAACCTGAAATGTGGTATTAGTAGTTCCGTCATAGGAAATTTGGAATTGTGAGTCAGCTATCTGTTCAAAAACCTCAAGTCTTACATTAGGAGCAGCGGTACCAATACCGACGTTGTTAGATGAGAAGTCATATACGAGGCCAGGAGATTCAAGCGCAAGTCCCCCACTAAACGTTGAAGTGGCTGTGGTTGAAGTCGCAGTGAAAATATTAGCAAGAACTCCCGTTGAACCCGCGACGGCGAGAGAGGTGTATGGGGAGGTGGTGCCGATGCCGACGTTGCCAGAATTGTAAAAAATATCTGATCCGCTTTGAGTCCAAAATCCTCCCACACACGTACCATTAATTGATAGACAACCAGCAGACAAATTAATTCCTTGCGTAAATGTAGATGTTGCTGAGTCAAAAAGATAAGTACCTGAACCGACTAATATATTATTCGCAGAAACTCCTCCCGCAAAAGTTGAAGTAGCGGTCGTTGAGGTGGCAGAAAAAATCGGTGCGGTTACTAAATCATTAAACACACCTGCACCAGCAACGCTCAAAGTAGTACCTGGCGACGTCGTTCCAATCCCCACATTCCCACCAAATATCGCTTGTCCATCAATGTACGCGGTCGACGATGCAAACAGATGAGTCGCATTAAACGCTCCTGCGACTGTTGAGGAAGCGGATGAGATAAAGCCAGAATTAAAGTAACTGAGTGTATTTAAAGTAAGTGCACCTGTATCACTAAATGTTGAAGTCGCGGTACCGCCAAATGTAGCAGAGTTTGCTGACAACACTGTTGACGAAGCATTTGTTAGTTTTGTTATCCCCGCAGTCAGAGCTGAAGAACCAATGTTAATGTTGCCAAATCCTGATGTTATTGAACCTGAATTAAGAGCTCCAACTGTAGTCAATGATGAAGTGACAACATTTGAACCCAAAGTATTATCCGAAAGAACGAGAGTGTCGTTTACGAGATAAGTACCATTGGTTGCAAGATTAAGATTGCCGCCAGCTGCAAACGCAAGACCACCAACAAAAGAAGAAGTTGCCGACCCCGTGATCGCAAATACATCAGTGGACAATCCCCCACTAAACGTTGAAGTGGAGTTTGTGCCTGTAACATTAAGAAAGCCGGCGATTGTGGAGGTGGCTGTGGTTGAAGTCGCAGTGAAAATATTAGCAAGAACTCCCGTTGAACCCGCGACGGCGAGAGAGGTGTATGGGGAGGTGGTGCCGATGCCGACGTTGCCAAGATTGTAAAAAATATCTGATCCGCTTTGAGTCCAAAATCCTCCCACACACGTACCATTAATTGATAGACAACCAGCAGACAAATTAATTCCTTGCGTAAATGTAGATGTTGCTGAGTCAAAAAGATAAGTACCTGAACCGACTAATATATTATTCGCAGAAACT